>ENA-USUG01001987-USUG01001987.1-human-gut-metagenome-genome-assembly--contig:-NODE-1987-length-32365-cov-16.587277_pt1 | contig 32365 bp, 20 predicted proteins | sample MGYA00250059_ERZ773394 | MGnify/ENA primary metagenome ERZ773394 (study PRJEB29103, sample SAMN06111957) | human gut metagenome | biome: human gut; feature: ankylosing spondylitis patient; material... | reverse complement strand
AGGGCGCTTAGCTCAGCTGGTTCAGAGCATCTGGTTTACACCCAGAGGGTCGGGGGTTCGAATCCCTCAGCGCCCACGAAAGAGGTTCAAAAAGGACCTCTTTTTTATTTACCTACTTTTCAGGCTCACGTGAGCCATAAATTACTAACTTTATAACATAAATTACAATTATGATTAGAAAAATAAAAGTTACGGATTATCCTCGTTTAATGGAAATTTGGGAAAGTGCAGTATCGAGTACACATGATTTTCTTAAAGAGGAAGACTTTTTATATTACAAAGAACAACTTCCTATATATTTCCAGCATGTCACTCTATTCGGATTTGAACAAGAGGGAATCTTAATCGGATTTATGGGGATTGCAGAAGGGAACCTTGAAATGCTATTTATTGACAATAATTATCGAGGTACAGGAATAGGGAAAAAATTAATTACTTATGCCATAGATAATTTACAAGTAACGAAAGTCGATGTGAATGAGCAAAATATTCAAGCTGTCGGTTTTTATAAACATATAGGCTTTAACATATACAAAAGGTCAAACCTGGACGGTGAAGGGAAAGAATATCCTATTTTACACATGCAGCTGTAGTTTATAAACATAAGTAATATCAATCCGAGTGCCTGTCGGGCATCGGAGTTATTGACATCGATAACCATAAATGCATGACTTTAGATCACATCCGAACACCGGATTGTTAGATCTTGAAAAACATGGCCAAGGACCTAGTTGATTAGTACAACCATTATCTTGTCAGCAAAAAAACGACAATAATATGACGGAAAGGCAGACTTTACCAATTGGGATCTGAACCGATATGCTTGAACGATTTATTTGCGTGTCTGGTATTAACCCAGCTCCACAAGTTATTACAAACTTTTCAAAGAACTCATCCTATTTATAGCCAAAGCCACTTAAGTTTGACAAACTTTTAACGAACTTTTATTACATGAATCTTTTCAATAAATTTAAGCATTTATACGGGGCATAACGAAAAGGGTTATCAAAAAATGTGAAAGATTTTACCACGGAACGTAAATTACTGAAAAGTTCAAAACTCGCTTTCCCGTGATACTTTCCAACTCCACTCATCCCCACACCTCCGAAAGGCAAACGGGGATTTGCCAGATGCACAATCGTGTCGTTCACACAAGCCCCACCTGAAGAAGTCCGACTTAAAACTTCACGAGCCTCTCGCTTAGGTCCGAAATAATACAGCGCCAAGGGTTTATCCCGTTTATTCACAAAACGAATCACATCATCTATCTCCCTATAAGTCAGCACAGGCAGAATGGGACCAAATATCTCTTCCCGCATGATCAGACTATCAGCCTCCACGTCTATCAGTACCGTAGGTGCAATATACCTTTCCTCCACGTTCACTTCCCCTCCAAAAACCACTTGTCCTGAAGCATGTATTAAGTTCGCTAACCGTTCTGTTCCCTCCCGGTGAACAATCCGCGGATAATCGGGACTATCACACGGGCGATCCCCATAAAATCGTTTCACGGTCAATCTTACAGCCTCAACAAATTCTGCTCTTTGATTTTCATGCACAAACACGTAATCGGGGGCAACACATGTCTGCCCGGCATTAATAAATTTTCCCCAAGCCGTACGACGAGCCGCAATCTCCACGTTCGCACCACGTCCCACGATACAAGGACTTTTCCCTCCCAACTCTAAAGTTACTGGGGTTAAATGTTTCGCCGCCATTTCCATAACATGTTGTCCGAAATGGGAACCTCCTGTGAAAAAAATATAATCAAAACGCTCACTCAACAATAGCTCTGCCACATTCCCTTCTCCATCAAACACAGAAACATAACCAGGTTCAAAAACTGCTGCTACAATCTTTTTTATAACTTCTGCCGTTGCCGGGGCAAAAGGAGACGGTTTCAACACGACACAATTTCCGGCAGAGATGGCACCAATTAAAGGTTCCAACAATAATTGAAACGGGTAATTCCAAGGGGCAATAATCAACACAACACCATACGGCTCGTACATGATCCAGCTTTTCGAGGGCCAAACAGCCAGTGGGGTTGCCTGTCGTCGAGACTTCGCCCACTGTCTCAAATGTTTCACATGATAGTTAATCTCTCCCAGCACCATACCAATCTCCGTCAGGTAAGCCTCACCCTCTGATTTTCTCAAATCACTCCACAAGGCCGCATTTATCTCTTTCATTTGTCCGATAATAGCCCGTCTCAACGCTTTTAAACGTTCTATCCTGCAAGCAACATCCCTTGTCGTTCCCTTGTCAAAAAACTCCCGTAAAGGAATCGTGTACTTCTCTTTTCTATTTTCCGATTCTACCATATTCCAATCATTCCTATATCATGTTAAAATAACTGTTTCCCATGATATAAATAATTGGACACCATTAAGCTATGAAAGCAATTTCAAGTAGTCAAATGATAACCAATTATTTATATATCCGCAGATTCAACTCGCCAACGCAACTTTCATTTCAAAACAGATTCTTACTTTAACAAATTATCCAAAAACGTATAAAATTTAGGATCTTCACCAGAAATCATCTTCACAATATTCCCCTCCGGATCAATAATACATTTAGAAGGATACCCCGATACGGCATACATCAAAGATACATTCACGTTTTCATCATTAATCAATTGCACCCATGGTAATCCATGCTCTTCAACAGCTGCTTTCCATTTCTTTTCTGTATCATTACATGCAATTCCGATAAATTCCACTTTATCCTTATGCTTTGCATAGCTAACTTTCATATCGGGAATCCCTTTAATACACCATCCACACCAACTACCCCAGAAGTCAAGTACAACATATTTACCCCGAAAATCAGCAAGATGAACATCTTTTCCATGCAGATCTTTCAAGGTGAATTGTGGAGCAGGCATTCCTGGTTGAATTTTAGCTGCAGCTTTCTTTTGTGCCATTTGTTTCTCAGCCATTTTGATAAGCGTCAAAGCATAAGTAGCCATCACCCCACCTTTTATACTACTGTCCAACATGTCAAAAGCTGTCCGTTTCTTTTCATCTACTACATAACTGATTAAAGCAGCAGAAACTTTTTTCACCGGATTATTCTTTATATATGTGATCACGGTTTCTGAAATTTCATTCTGAACCATTTTTAAAGAATCCCGCACAAGGTTGATAAGATCAACATGATCCCCTCGTCCCTCCATCTCTGCAACTCGAGAACTTAATCTATTTGATTCCTGTTGATAACTCTTTAATTGATTTTCGACACTTCGCAAATTTTGATAAAATTCGCTCCCCATAATCTGATAATTTCCGGCCTCCCCTGTTACAACGGCCCTCTCTCCGGGGACAACAATCAAACGAATCGGGTTGAACATAGCAGCAATCAAGCCATTCACATCACCAGCCAAGGGTTTACAAATCAAACCGACAGAATAAACTACAGTCGTATCCGGCATATTAAAAGCAAACGTTCCATCCTGTAATGCAAGCGTATCCAGTTTAGAAGCAACACCAGTACTTGTATTCACAGATATAACTAGAAGTGTATCGCTCGGCACTTTCAATTTTCCACTAACTTGATAAGGCTTACTAGCTTCAGCAACACACACAATACAAATAAACAATCCTAATATGATTAATTTTTTCATCTTTTTATCTCTTTATTTTAACCCATTCAATAGCTCGTCAGTTTTAGTTTCTGATGGACGAGGAGCTGAAGCATCCATCATTTTTCCTTCTTTATCAAATATCATGAAACGAGGAATATTTGTAATACCATAAATTTCTGCACAAGTTTTTTGGTTCGCCTCCGGGATAAGATATTGCTCCCAAGTTGGCTTATCCGTAATCAATTTCTTTTTCCATGCAGCAATATCTGTATCTATTGAAATACTAACAAAACGAATAACCGAATGATCTTTATATTTCGCTACTAATTTTTCAATAAATGGAATTTCTTTACAACAAGGTCCACACCAAGTCGCCCAGAAATCGATATAAGTATATTTACCTTTCCCCACGACATCTTTTAAAGAAAAAGATTTTCCATTAATATCTACCATTTTCAAATCTGCAGCATCTGTACCCACGGCAGTGTTATCAATTATTTTTAACTGAGCACGTGCATATTCACAAGTTTGCGCATCCGTAGAAACATCTAAATATTCTCGATAAACACAGGGAAGTGTTTCCGAAATATTAGCACCCAACATCTGCATGAACAAATGTGCCGTAAGAAGTGTCCGTGCAACCTTATTTCGCATATCTTGATTTGACACGAACGTTTTCAAACAACGCAATTTCACTGCATTTACAGGCATTCCCTTTGGGTATAAATTCGGGTGTGCCCCCACATACCAATTCAAATAATACATTAAAGCTCTCTCTTGTAAAGTATCATTAAAATCAATCCCTTTTACATACTTCATGAAGTCCACATCCTTCTCCATGTCCACACCTATCTTTTGTTTAGCATCTGCATAACTGAAATAATGACTGGCAAGTTCATTCTTCAAACCTTTCTTTTCTTTTTCCACAAAGACCTTATCATCCACTTTATCCAGCGCTTCCTTTATCGGAACAAGCTTTTCATCAACATAACGGACGCAAGCTTTAAAATCAGGCACCACTTGCCATGCTTGTGCTGAAAACATCGGGGAAAGCGTGATTAGCTCCCGATGCAAATTAAGATAGGCCGTTTCTTTTCCCGTATCTCCGCTATAATGGGGAATAACACTTTCACCCTCAGCAACAAAATCAACATGTAAAGATTTTCCCGGGACAAAATATGCCACATAAAACTTTGTTTGCTTCCCTTCACCTATCTTCAAAAAGACCTCCTTGGCCCGTGATAACATATATTCTTTAGAAAACGTTCCATTTGCAGCCACTTTCAACGTATCAGGCTCTACTCCCTCCATTGAAAAATCACAAACCACACAAGGAGTATTGACAAACCCTTTCACGCTACCACTAAAATAAATTTTATCATGCTTTTGTCCAAAAAGAGATAAAGCGGACAAAATTATCATGCTAACAATTACAAATTTCTTCATGTCACGTCCTATTTATTCTGTTTTAATATCTCACGTACTTCTTCTGCCCCTCTTGGTGCTTTTACCACGTTCCCATCCGGGTCAATCAATATATAATAGGAAACCCCGTTACGTACTTGATATTTATTCACGTAAAAGTCATTATACCCTTGTTTCGTCAACACGTAATGCGGGAAAGGAACATTTATCCTTTCCATTGCTTTATGCCATGCCTTCAAATTTTTATCACATGAAACAGCGATCACTAACAAACGATCCTTGAATTCATCCTGTAAAGCTTTCACTTTGGGCATAGCATGAATACACATTCCGCACCAACTTGCCCAAAAGTCAACCAACATAAATTTACCTTCATGGACAACATCCACTAGATTTATTAATTTTCCGTCAAGATCATTCATTTCTAAATTCATTAATGGAGCCCCGATAACCGTCAATTTAGCATGTGCGATCCGTTCTTGGAAAAGCGCAAAACGTGCAGTATCTGTAGGTACTGAAAGAATAGACTTTTCCAATGTTTTCACTTGCTCTCCAGTCAGGTTATACCCTCTTAATAGCATTTGATTAGCAAAGTATTTAAAGCTTTCCTTGCTGTCGGTTCATCACCTGCACAGGCCGCCGCTTCCGCCAGATTCAACCACGCCTCCGCTGTTCGCATCAAGAAAACATCTGACAAATCTGTTGTCTGAAAAGTCTCTCCTTGTAATTTTCGATAACGAATAGACCCATCATAGTCAAGAACAAAATATTGCAAACGCAAATCTATCGGATTTCGAGGATTATACGCTTCATACAATTCGTTAGAAATTCGCATATCATTACCGCTAACAAAACCCGGTTCCGTCCCATCATTGCGAGAATAAAATGTCACGTTTCCGGGTAATGAAGACGCCCCGGTCGAAAAAATCAATTCAGACAAATTCGTACTTAGAAATTCTTTCCCGGAAAAACTATTCAAATCTTCTAGTTGAGGTCCATTTTCTGTTACCAATGCCGCATACTTCTCTGCCTCTTCATACAAACACATATACAAATACACCCGGCTTAACATCAATCTCACGGCATTTATATCCGCTCTCCACATGGATTTCTTCGGAACATCTTTCAGAAACTTCTCCGCATCGAGTAAATCCGTCACAATCTGTTTATATACCTCCGCCACGGAATTTCGACTGTAATACTTATCCTCCACATAATTTGATGTCTTGATCGGAACTGCCGGATCACTCTCTGCCGTTGATGCTACATAAGGTTTCCCGTAAAAATTAGCCAATAAAAAATAGTAACACCCTCTTAAAAATGACATTCGCCCTTAATCCGGTTCACGTTCTGCACATCTTCCTCCTCCGTCATCTCCTCAAATGCTTTCGTCTCCTCCAAAATCATATTACAAGCATTTATATGGGAATACAGATGTCTGAAATCCGCCCCGTCATCCCATACTTGTTTCCCTTCCACGTTTTCATAAACACGGTACTGCCAGGTATAGTAGCCATAAATAGAACCACAAGCACCACCCGCAACCCACGAAAAACCTCCCGTTTGTTGACACAATTCATCAGCCAACACGTGAATCCATGGATAGTAAAGATCCCCGGATACTCCCGAAAATTGCCAGCTATTGCGCGTCTGATATCTCACGAAATAAGCATTTCCCAATAACAATTCATCCAAATCCTCATAACTTCGGATGTAAGCCTTATCCTGCGAATACTCTTCGAGAAATCCCGAACATCCGAATAACGCAAAGACACAAACTACTATATATATAACTTTTTTCATGCTGATCGTATTATATATTAAAAAAAGAATTCACTTTCTTCTCCAAATCTTCACCACGTAAATCTATGGCAACAACTTTCCCCTCCGGATCCAATAAAAACATCTTTGGAACTCCTGTTACATTGTAATGCTTTGCCACGGGACAATCCCATCCTTTCAATGAAGACACGTGAATCCACGGCAAATCCAATTCAGTAATCGCCGCAATCCAAGATTCTCGCTTATCATCCAAAGAAACGCTATAAATCTCAAATCCTTGATTCTTATATTTCTCATAAATCATTTTCAGATTCGGGATCTCTTCCCGACAGGGTCTGCACCAAGAGGCCCAGAAGTCCACTAGCACATACTTCCCTCGCAAAGAATATAACGTCACGTGATTCCCATCCACGTCCGGCAAATCAATATCCGGAGCAATTCCCCCTACACTCGTTTGCCTAAGTATATCAAACTTTTCTTTCAACAACATCCCCGGGTAAGAATTTTTCACATCTTGGGTCAAATGATCATAATGTTCCAAAACCTTCGCAGAAGGATATTTGTTCATCGTAATTAAATTTTCAAGGAAATAGACTGTCGCAATCCTATTCAGATTCGAATCGACAAGCATATCTATCTCCGCATTATGAGCCTCCCATTCTTCATCCGGCAAGGGAAATCCCATGGCAAGGGTACGCAAAAGATTCAAATTCAAATATTTTTCCAACAAATCCTGTTCCGGACTCCCCGTTACGACTAATTTTCTGGGAATCAACTCCTCCAAAACTCCACCCAAAAAACCTTCTATGGTTATTTCAATAGGTACTTCATCCAACATAATTTCCCTTTTGCCATCACCAACAATCAATACGCAACGCTCGATGCGGTCAATCGGTTTCTCCATGTGAAATTTTTCATTTTTAACCACGGCAGAATCACGTACCGTCGTATCCGCCCAACTATTTAACAAGTAAACTACTTTACCGTTTCCCCCTTTCCATGTTCCAGATATAGAATATTTTCCTTGTTCACTACATGCTGATATACAAAAAAGCAAAGAAACAATTATCGATATAAAAAAATTATTTGCCATAACACATCACATTTAAAACGTCACATTTAATCCAAAAGTAAAAGTCGTTCGTTCAGATAGTTGTACCTCAGTAAAGCCACTCTGCACCGGTGTCTGGCCCTTTAACTTGCTTGAAGTCCAAATAAACGGGTTACTGACAGAAGCCGAAACTTCCAACAACGAAATTCCCCAACAACCCGCATCAAACGAGTAAGTCAACCCTAAATTTGTACACTTCAAATAATCGGCACGGACCACCCGGATATTACTATAGTTATACATTTCCCACCGAGTACTCGCAATTTCGGGCACCTGACCGGAAGTGAAACCCGACCAGTGATACAAATTAGCAGACGAACTTCCATCCGCTATAAAAGCCGGAATATTCGTGTAATTCTCATCTCCTGCATGTTGCCAACGTTTCAAAAAAACTTTATTCAAATTACTCTCCGGACGAATCCGGGCTGAATTATCCGAATACAACTTGAATAATCGTGTTTTAGCCCCCAAACTGTAAGTAAATGCCGCATTCAACCGCCAACGTTTATAATTCACCGTCGTATTTAGTCCTCCAAATACGGTTGGTTCTCTTCGTCCGGATGACTCCAATACTTGCGTGAACGTTTCATACTTTGTCGCCCCGTAAAGCTTTTCCCGTTCATTTTCCATGTCATCAAACAAGGGAAGACCATTTTCCGGATCCAGTCCAATAAACTTATAAGAATAGAATGAACTCACGGACTTTCCTTTCACAACAGCCGTCCCATTCAGAAAGTTTGAACGTTCATACTGATCGGCCGAAGGCAAAGTACTTACTTCATTATTCGCATGAGAGAATGAAGTAGAGATATACCAACGCAAATCATCCGTTTTTATCGGGCTCACAGTGAATGAAACATCATACCCACTATTTACGACCTCACCACCGTTCACCACGTACGAGGCCATCCCGTTCACTTCGGATATTTCCTTTTCCATATAAGCATCAGTAGTCTTTTTCCGATAGTAAGCAGCACTTACCATCAAACGACGTTTAAACATAGAAAATTCCACTCCCAGATTCAACGATCCCGTTTTTTCCCATTTCAATGCAGGATTCGGGTAAATGTTAATGTTCGATACATACTCCCCGTAATGATTATCTTCCGGTTTCTTGGTAATAACCATCACTGGAGACTGATTATCCAACATATTCCCTTGATACCCGTAAGACATCTTCAAACGCAAATCATCGAACCAATCGCCATCACCCGCGAAATGCTCTGCAATATTATAAGTAAACGAAGCCGACCAAATCGGTAAAATCTTATCATTACTTCTTTCCCCGAATTGATTCGAACCATCATAACGCATATTGGCATTCAGCGTGAATAAATTCCCATAACTATACGATACGCTACCGTACCACGACAACATATTACTCAGATTATCTGTTATTTGCGGTACATTTGTTGCCACCCATTCATCATACGACGGGTAAGTTCCCGGAGTCACCGTAACAAATTGCTTTCCCCGCTCCGGATCATACCCCCGGGTGATATTCTGATAAGCATCATATTTCGTAGAGTTCACTTCCATCCCGGCCGAGGCATTTATACTATGTTGCTGACTTACTCCCCAATACCTATTTAAATCTACCTGCAAACGAAACATATAGGCTTTATTTCGAACATTCTGCACGGTCAACTCTCCCCCTTTAGGCATAAGAGTACTCTCGTCCAATTTATCACCATAATTACTATACCGGATATTTGCGGCATAATAACTTTTAGCCCCCCAATATCCCTCAATATCCGTATTTGTAACAGAATAGGACAAGATCGTTCCTATTTTCAACCATTCCCATGGTTTTATATCCAGATTCGCTCGAAACGTCACGGCAGAACTCTCCTGTTCCTTATTGCTATTCTCCAATTCATTCAATATATTATAGTTATAATAACTAAACGATCCTCCCGGTACCTGATAAAAACTATATTCTCCATCCTCCGTGTAAGCAGGAATCGCACGACTGGTATTATAGGCATAATTAATTGGCGCAATCTCATCCTGATAATATTTCCGTTTCGAAGTATTAGCATTCATATTGAATGAGGCCGCCAACCAAGACGCAAAATTCATATCCAAATTTAATGTACCCGTATATCGTCTGTCCAGATTGGGTTTCACCACATCTTCCTCTATATTCACTCCAACCGATGAATAATATCGAATTTTCTCCGTACCTCCCGTCACGCTTAACGTATGAGAAGAAGATAAAGCATCCCGTGTTAATAACTTAAACCAATCCGTGTTTGTCTTTCCAAGATAAGCTACTTGATTCTCAAACTCCTTATAAGTAATCGTCCGGTTATACAAATCCCGCAACAACTTTTCATATCCCACCCACGTCACGTCAGAAGAATACTGATATCCCGCTTCCGCTAACTCTCTGGAAACACCCAACCGCTCCTTAGCACTCATCAAATCAATATTCCGGTCAGAATAACGAGGTCTTAATTTCAACGTGGCGGTTCCCCGGTAAGAAATTTGCGGTTCCCCAACATGTCCCCGCTTCGTGGTGATCACAATCACACCATTAGCCGCCTTCGTACCGTAAAGAGCCGTAGCAGAAGCATCTTTCAACACGTCAATACGTTCAATATCCTGCGGGTTAATACCCGAAATCGCATTACCGATACGATTGATATAATCCGGATCATTCAACTCGTCCGGGGAAATCTGAACAGGATCTTGAACAATCACCCCGTCAACCACCCACAATGGTTCCCGATTCCCAATCAACGTCGAAGTTCCCCGAATCCTAATTTTCGGGGCAACACCCGATTCACCGGAATTCGTCATCACCATCAAATCTGGAATCTGACCTTCCAGCATCTTATCTATTGTCGTTACACCAGGAATCATAATATCTTCCATTTTCACCGAGTTAATAGCACTCGTAGACTTTCGGCGGTCAATCACCTGGTAACCGGTCACCACGACCTCATCCATCTCGCTCACATCCTCTTCCAACACGACACGAAGCTCCGGTTCGCCCTTCCATTTCACTTCCTTTGTCCTCATCCCCACGAACGAGAAAACCAAGATCAAAGAATCCCGTTTAGGAAGCGTTATAACAAAATCCCCTGCAATTCCAGTAGCCACCCCCGTCGTCGTACCCTTCAACACAACTGTTACCCCGGGCAAAGCCGCTCCTCGAGAATCCTTCACGACACCTTTAACCGTCACACGATCCTCTTTTCCATCATTCGCTTCATGTTTCGTAAGTATGATCACGCCATTGTCATACAAACACTTGATCCCTTTACCGGCAAAAACTTCTTCCAACAAATCCATCACTCCTCGATCTTCTACCCGTACATCAAAACGAGGAATTGCCTTCACGTACTCACTCTTGTACATAAAACGAATACCCGTTTGCTCCTTAATCTCCCGAAGAAATTCTTCCACACTACAATTTTTCATGTCCACGCTGACCACTTGATTCTGGGCAATCACATCACCTCGAACCTGAACCAGTAACACGAACATCAGAAAACACATCATTTTCATCACTCTAAAGATTTTTTGAGCCGAGCGTAAATTTCCTTTACATTCTCCACTTTTTTTCATAACTTTGTTTTCAATAAATTACTATTAGCCAGAGCCAACTGGCGTTCACTACAAGACGGAAGGATCTGCCAATCTTTCCGTTTTTATTTTATACTCACTACAATCGTTTTATTTTTCACGTTAAAACGTGCTCCCGTGCTTATCTCCAAAAAGTGCAGGAACTCCTCCACCTCGCCATACCGTTTCATGTCGCCGGACAAGCGGATGTCTTTCAAGCTTTCATCGGAATAAACCACGTCACAATCATACCATAAAGCCAACTTATTCATCACATCCTCCAAGCGATCGTCACTAAACACAAAGTCCCCGTTTTTCCAATCAATGTACTTCCTGACATCCACCTCCTTCACCATGATTCCATTCGTCTCCACGTCACAAACAGCCAGCTGGTTCGGGTTTAGCATCACCTGCCGGATACCATTTTCCACCTCCACTCGCCCTTTCACCAACACGGACTCCACCACTTTCTCTTTCCGGGAATTCACGTTGAACTCCGTCCCGACAGCGACCACGTCCACCCCGTTCGCCTCCACGATAAACGGATGGTCGGCATCTGCCTGCACCTTAAAATAAGCCTCTCCTTTCAACTGCACCACCCTCTTCTCTCCCGCGAAACGTACCGGGTAGACTAACTCGCTCTCGGAATTCACCCACACCTCGGAACCGTCTGCCAACACGATCCGGTACTCTCCTCCTCGATTCACCACCAGCTTGTTATACACCATATCCCCTACCTCTCTCGTAGTCATCGAATCCCGATAAGCCACCATCCCCTCCTGTTCCACGTTAATAGCAACGGACTGCCGCTCTTGTAACGACTTCCTTTCCTTTCCCAATTCCACCATATCCCCCGTCGAAAGATACAAGCAAGCCTTGGAAGAACCGTGATGGATCGCCCCGTTTTCCACCAATTGCACGTCCTTCATCTCTTCGCCCCTCCAGTAATACCCGATTCCTGCCAAAACAAAAACACTCACGCAAGCGGCAACCGCCACGGCTCGCCGGAGCATCGTCCTCTTCCTTGCCACCTGCCGGAAACGTCGTTCCCCCTTCCGGCTAACCAATCTTTCCCGCATCACCCAACGCTGACGTAAAAACGAGCGCTGTAAATCCTCATAATACCGGTGATTCTCGACTTTCTCCCCCAGCCAATTCTCCACGGCTCGTATCTCTTCCGGAGAGAGTGATTCCCCTTGCCAGTATTCAAGTAACCGTATATCCCATTCTTCTCGATTCATATTGTTTCGTTCAATGTTCATATATAGTAGACATCAAAAAGCAAAACGGTTGACTGAAAAATGAAAATATTTTCAAAATTTATCGCAATTATTTATTTCTCTCCTCATAGAGAGCATATTAAGGATACAAAAAAAATCGTTATCATCCATCTCATCATGCCAACGGGAAACCTCGGCAAACAAAAGTCTGTCCCTGTAAAACAAGTATTTTAATCAAACATCTATCTCTTCGAGCTATTGTACTGCGAGCAAGTTCCTATCATATACCTATCCGATTGCTAATAATTGCTATTATAATCTAATATTTTACTATTCTAATAGGAGCGGAATGGGAGCGGAATGGGAGCGGAATGGGAGCGGAATGGGAGCGGCTTGCTACATGATAGGAATATAATACCAACATGATAGCATTTTGATCATACTACTTAACATTTACTCAAATGAACTTTTTATTGAACATTCCTACATTCGAATGCTTACCGCCGTCTTCCCTATAAACAAGCAACAACAACAAAGCTGTATCTGAAACAAGACCTCTCAATGTCTTCAAACTACGCACCAGCAATGTTTTTACCGTAGCCACCGAAATTCCCAATAATTCTGCCACTTCGGCATATTTCATGTTTTTCAAATGCACGCATTCCAACACCTCCCTGCTTCTGGGAGGCAACGCCTCAAGGGCTTTCAACACTTGATCTATCATTTCATCGTGCATTACCTCTTCGTCCTCCCACACTCTTTCCACGACTGATATATCCGGAATCCTCCGAAGCCGACTCTGATCTTTTACTTTCCGGATAGCCATATTTCTCACGGAAACATACAAGTACGACCTTACCCGCTCTCCCTCCAGATTCTCGTTCAATTTTTTCTCCCACAACCGCACGAAGAAATCCTGTACCAAATCCTCTGCCTCCCCCATATCATTCAATATGGTATCAGCCCACAAAACCAATTCATCGTAAAAACAGTCATACAACTCATCCACAGAGAAAGATTTTCCCCTAGAAAAATGAATCGTATGCCTCTGTTTCCCTCGCACGTATTGAGTTTTACAATTTTTTATCTAAACACAAAGATAGTGATAAAAAACGAAAAATTAGGAAGACCGAGTACGAGCATTTCAAGCCAGGAAATGATATTTTTAAACGCGTATAACAGGACATCGCATACGATCTTCCAAATTTCCACAAAATCATATTCCATTTTTGTGAAAAAACTAAAATATGATTCGATTATTATTGTCTCTTGTATTTGGCTTTACTTGCCTGTATTCACACGGTCAAGAAAAGCATGAGCGGTCTCTGCATTACTATATAGAAACTGCCAAAGAAAATAGTCCGTTGATAAAAGACTACGCGAACCAAACGTTAATGCAACAAGCAGAACTCCAACGGTTGAAAGCTATGTACATGCACTCCCGCTTGGAGTTGAACGGTGATTACCTGTTCGTACCTATCATTTCAAAGGACGGTGGGCATACGGCCTTCAAATGGAACGCGCAAGACGCTACAGATTATTATGGTTATGATTTAGGTGAAAGCAGCGGTTATTTTCATGCCGGAGTTACATGGACCCAACCTCTGTTGGGCAAAAGTTCCTATAAAGCAGCACGGGAACAAGCCATGATTAACGAGGATTTGGCGAATAATCATATCCGCGTTGAGAAACACCAATTGGAACGCTTCGTTACAGAACATTACCTGCTTTGCCTGCTCGACAAAATACAAATCCACTTTGCCGATTCTGTCGCCTCGTTGCTCGAAAAACAGATACGTACCGTTCAAAAATTATCAGAAAACGGGATGGCCAAGCAGTCGGACGTGCGTCTGCTTCTGATCGAACAGCAATCCAATGCTGAAACGCGTACCGCTTTCCGGCAATCCTATCATACCCACCTGATGGATTTGAATTTACTTTGCGGTATCGACAACACGGACGATGTCGCTTTGACGGAGGAGTGTTTATCGGTATTGTCGCATCCCGTCGGTGAACGAAGCCTTTTCTCCGAACAATACAGATTGGACAGTCTGAATGTTGCCGCATCCTTACATTCCTTCAACCTGCAATACAAACCCCGTTTGGATCTGTTCGTGAATGGCGGTATGCAGACGGGTGATTTTGCCGGTTGGTACCGGCATTTCGGATGGAGTGCCGGAATTACATTCTCCTGGACGATCTTCGATGGCAGGCAGAAACGTTGGAAAGAGCGTCAAGTGCAACTGCAACAGAGCAGTATACAGAACTATAAAAGCCATGCCGAATATCAACGGGGCATGAGGATAAGCCAGTGCCTGTCGGAACTCGCGGGGTACGACGAACGGGGAAAATCGCTAAACAAACAACTCTCGGAGTATGAACACGTGTTGTCGGGCTACGAAAAAGAGATGCAGGCCGGGCAGGTTTCGGTGCTGGATTATATCACCGTGCTGCGAAACAAGATCCAAACGGAACGGGACTATTTATTGCTGCAAACAAATAGACAGCTTGTCATCGCGGCTTATAACTATTGGAATTGGTAACATCAAATCATTTGCAATTATGAAATATCTTATTGTTTTTTTATCGCTCGTGCTGTGCCTTGCCGGCTGCGGCATGAAAAGCTCGTCCGAAGATAAAATATCCACGAAACAACCCAAAACCGCAGTCACGCTTACGCGTGGAGTTTATGGACATATCGAACAGACGATGATCTTGCCGGCAACCACCGTGTATCGCAACAAGTCCATAATAACAGCTCCCGTTTCCGGTTTTATCGCGGAAATGTTCGTACAAAGCGGGAGTAGAGTGAAAGGCGGACAACTCCTTTATAATTTTGAAAGTAAAGAACAACACGCCATGGGAGAAAGCGGTACGAACCGTGTTATCCCTATAAAAGCGATGCGAAACGGTATTATTCTCGACGTACAACAACAGATAGGGGATTACGTGGCGGAAGGGACAACTCTTTGCACGATTGCCGAGTCGGAAAGTCTCGTTTTCGAGATAAACGTCCCTTATGAACAACAGCAACACGTGCGGAGTGGAGATAGATTCACGTTGGAACTTCCCGACGGGACTCGTTTACCAGCAACCGTACAGTTGCCGTTGGCCACGATGAACACGGTTTCACAGTCCGAACGCGTGATTGCATCCGCTCCATCCCCGTTTCTTCCCGAGGGGTTGTATGTCAAAGCCTTGTTTGCTGTAAGCGAACCAACTAACGGGAAAAGCATGATACTCCCCAAGAGTGCCGTACAAAGCGATGAAACGCTCTCGGAATATTGGGTGATGAAACTTTCCACCGACAGTACAGTCGTGAAAGTTCCCGTAGAGGTGGTAGGCCGCAATTCTATCTCGATAGAAATTGTATCGGACAGTCTCTCTCCGCGGGACAATATCATCCTTACCGGAGGCTACGGGTTGGAGAATGGAGCAAGTGTAGAAGTCATAAAACAAGAAGCGTTATGAACGGGATACAGAAAGAATGCCTGCACAAGTTGTACAGTCGCCCCATCCTATTTGTAGGATTACTGCTATTGCTTGCCGGAATATGGAGTTACACCCGGATGCAAACCAATTTGTTCCCGGAAGTGTTGTTTCCTCGTGTCACGGTGATAGCCGATGCCGGACAGCAGCCGGTCGACCGCATGATGATCACTGTAACCAAACCTCTGGAAAGTGCCGTGAAGAAGGTACAGGGAGTAACTGTCGTGAAGAGCAGTACCAGTAGGGGCAGTTGCGTGATCGATGTATATTTCCGCTGGGGGATGGATATCTATGCCCTGAAAACTCAATTGGAAAGTCGAATCAGCGAGATAAAGAATTACCTGCCAGACGGTACGGTTATTTCGACAGAAGTCATGAACCAGTCGCTCTTTCCGGTCTATGGTTTCACGTTGGAGAGCAATACTCACAGCCGCATTGCCCTGCGGGACGTGGGTAATCTGATTGTCCGTCCGATGTTCTCGCAAGTGGACGGCATCAGCAATGTGGTTGTGCGCGGGGGCAAGGCGAAGGAGTTTGTTATAAAACCGGACGCGGCGAAGATGACGGCACTCGGAATTACTCCGGCACAGATAAAAGCAGCGTTCAACGAAACGAATTTCGTGCTTGGTAACGGTAACGTGGCGGATTACAGCCGCCTTTACCTAACGCTGACCGATACGCGGCTAAATGACATCGAAGATATTCGCAACGTCATAATTCGCAATGACGGCAAGCGAATCGTCTGCCTGAACGATATAGCCGAGGTCGAAATCCAAGAGCAGCAGGAGTTTTTGAAGATCAATGCTGACGGCCGTGATGCCGTGTTGGTGGATTTAGTAAAGCAACCTGGTGTGAATTTGCTGGATTTCGCGAGCGACGTGGAACGCAAAGCCGAAGAGATACGCGAGCAACTGCCATCCGGGTACGAGTTGAACCCCTACTATAACCAGAGTGCCTTTGTGGGTGACAGTATCCACAGCGTGTTGAAAACCATATACGAGGGGCTGTTTCTGGCTATTATCGTGATGGTGCTGTTTCTCCGGTCATGGCGGTCGAGCCTGGTGGTAATGCTTACCATTCCCGTCACCGTGGCATTCAGTATCCTGCTTTGTTATCTGGCCGGCATAACCATTAATGTTATGTCGCTTGGTGCAATGGCCGCTTCGGTGGGGTTGATTATCGATGATGCCATCGTCATTATCGAACAAATCTATCGAGAACATGAAGAAAGACCTGGCGTGGACCGTTTCACCGTAGTACGTCATGCCATTCGCAATCTTTTCCCCGCCATGGTGGCTTCTTCTCTTTCCACGATTGTCATCCATTTCCCGTTCCGGTTGATGAGCGGGCTGGCCGGCAGTTTTTTCAAGGAGCTTTCCGACACGATGCAACTCACGCTCGTGGCCTCGTTCCTGGTAACGTGGTTGCTGCTACCTGTACTGCATTTGATCATCGGCTACAAAGAACGGTTGCGCCCGAAGACTCCGGATACCGAGTCGCTTGAAGAGAATTCGATAAAAAAGGTACATTTTCTGACCGTAATTTATCGAAAACCGATAGCCGCTTTTCTGTTTGTTTTAGCTTTGGGGGTAGGTGGATGGTACGCTTCTACCCGTTTATCTTCCGGTTTCCTGCCTGATTTGGATGAAGGAACGATCGTACTGGACTATCATTCTCCCGCCGGAACGGATATTGAAGAGACCGATCGGCTTTGCAGACAAATGGAACATGTCATCATGGCACATCCCGATGTGCAGACCTATTCGCGCCGGACAGCTCTAGGCATGTCGTTCAAGACGCGCCCCAGTAATTTCGGCGATTATCTGATTCAATTGAAAACAGACAGGACGAAAAGTACCCCGGAAGTCATCAGCGACTTGCGCCACCAGCTTTCTGCTGCCGTACCGCTGATGACCATCGATTTCGGACAGCGTATTTCCGATTTGCTGGGCGACCTGATGAGTACGCCCAAGCCTATCGAAGTAAAGATTTTCGGCGATGACTACAATACCCTGCAAGAGTTGGCAAAAGAAGTGGAAAAAATCATGCAATCCGTACCGGGAGTTGTAGATATAGACAATGGTCTTGTACCCGCGGGGGCGTCATTGGTGTTCATTCCCGACCAAAACAAACTATCGCTGTTCGGAATCAGCTTAACCGATTTTCAAGAACAACTTACAGCCCATACGGGAGGTATCCCACTCTGCCAACCCGCCCACGTGATCGAGCCCAATCCCGCACAAGCTGCCATGACGGGCGGACTACAAATCGGCTCCGTGCAAGAGGGAGAACAGATGCGCCGCATCTTGTTGCGCTTCACGGACTTCGGGGAGAATTCCCCGGAATTGCTGAAACAGCAGCCCGTTTTCCTGCCGGACGGCAGTACTCGTCCGATCGGTTTCTTTTGTGAAGTCCGCGTGGTTCCCGGAGAAATCGAGCAACGCCGCGAAAATCTGAAAAGCGATATTACACTAACCGCACGTTTGGAAGACAGGGATTTGGGGACCACGGTTTCCGACCTGCAACAAGCATTGAGCACGAAGCTCACCCTGCCTTTCGGGTACAATATCTCCTACGGCGGTGCATATTCCGAGCAGCAACAATCTTTTCGCGAACTGACGATGATTCTCCTGCTTGCCATATTGCTCGTGTTCGCGGTGTTGATGTTTCTTTTCCGAGAATGGCGTATCTCACTTATCATACTTTTTATTTCCATCTTGGGCATCTGCGGTTGCTTGCTGGCTTTATGGTTGACGGGAATACCGCTCAATGTAAGCAGTTATACGGGTATTATCATGGTGGTGGGTATTATTGCAGAAAATGCCATCTTTACAGTCTGGCAGTACAGGATGAATCGGAATCGCGGCGGCAATATTTCCGAAGCAGTCGATTATGCCATCGCTTTGCGCATCCGTCCGAAACTCATGACAGCCATCGGTGCGGTACTTGCCCTCATGCCACTCGCACTCGGTATCGGCTTGGGCGCACAGATGCAACAACCGTTGGCCGTGGCTGTAATAGGAGGTTTCGCCGTCGGCCTACCCCTACTTCTGTTGGTATTACCGGGTATGATGCTTTTAATCTATAAAAAGAAATGATAATTCGCGTACAAATCACTAATTTTGCGATAAATAGGTGGTTGTATCGTCATGTTAATGGAATAGACCGGATTTTATGAAAATATTGATTGTAGAGGATGAAAGAAAATTATCGGATAGTATCGTCGCCTATTTGAATGGCGAACGATACTTATGCGAACAGGCATTCACGTATGCCGATGCCAAGATGAAAGTAAATATGTACGAGTATGATTGCATTCTGCTCGACTTGATGTTGCCGGGAGGAAACGGCCTTGATATTTTAAGTGATATTCGAAGCAAAAGCAATCCTGCCGGTGTGATTATCGTATCGGCCAAAGATTCGTTAGACGATAAAGTAAAAGGGCTGGAGATAGGAGCCGACGATTATCTGGCAAAACCGTTCCATTTGGCAGAGTTGAGCATGCGTATTTACGCGGTTATACGAAGAAAGGCATTTTCCGCAAGCAATGTACTGGAAAATAACGGCATCAAGATTAATCTACTGGAAAAGTCCGTCACCGTGAATGGCAGGCCGATCGTGCTTACTAAATCGGAATACGATCTTCTGTTGTTTTTCATCGGGAACAAAAACCGTGTCATATCGAAAAGCGCGATGGCGGAGCATCTCAGCGGTGAGATGGCCGATATGATGGATAACCATGATTTCGTTTATACGCATATCAAAAATCTGAAAGCCAAACTTGCCGATGCGGGATGCAAGGATTGTGTAAAGAACATATACGGTACAGGTTATAAATGGGTGGAGCTATGAAAAAGAAAAGCCTTATGTATGAATCGCTGACACGTTTCATTATCTGCGTGGCGATCCTTTTGGCATTGGCAACGCCCTTGTTTTACCTGCTGACGAAAAATTTTTATGCTGAAGACATGATAGATATCATAGAAGCCGTACAGCAGGGCAAGCCTGTTCCGGCAATAGATCTCGAAGAAGATATCTTACACGGCATTGTCATACAGTTCATGCTTATCGTTACCATATTGGGGGTCGCCATCGTATTGACGATGCGTCTTATTTCCAAACGATTGTGGCTCCCGTTCGACAAGACTCTGACGGCAATCGAGGCTTTTAAGTTGGAGAACGGTACGATTCCGGCCTTACCCAACAGCGGGATAAAGGAGTTCTCTCGACTAAATACTGTTTTGAATAAATTGATGGCAGATAGTCTGAACAGTTATCGTACCCAGAAAGAGTTTACCGAGAACGCTTCACACGAATTGCAAACACCGCTTGCCGTATTCCAAAGCAAGCTCGATATATTGTTACAACAGCCCGGCATAACGGGAGAACAGGCTGCCATCATACAGGACCTTTACCAGATGAACAACCGTTTATCCCGTTTGAGCCGCAATCTGCTATTGCTTGCCAAGATGGAAAACAGGCAGTTCAGCAAGGAGGAAACGGATGTCATATTGATCCTAAATGAGTTACTACCTTATTTTGACAGCCTTTCGCAAGGATTGACCCTGCAAAAAGATTTTCAAATAAAATCCTTGACGGTAAAAGCCAATCGTTCCTTGTTGGAAATCATGTTGAATAACCTCATTGTAAATGCCGTGCGACACAATAAGCCGAATGGGGCAATCATTGTAACCGTAAAAGCAGACAGCCTGACGGTTTCGAATACATCCGATGAAACAGCGTTGGATGAAAATCTGATATTCAATCGTTTTTATCGTCCTTCGGACAAATCGCAAGGCAATGGTCTGGGATTGGCAATCGTGAAAGCCGTATGCGAGTATCATGGTTGGAAGATCACTTATTCTTATCAGGACAAGCTACACGGGTTTGTGGTAACATTCCGATAAATCTTCAAATTTTCGCCAAAGTCCCGCTCTACCTTTATCGCCATAATAAACAAATGGCGTATGAAACAATATATCTTATTACTGATTACTATCTTTTATTCCTTGACAGTGTTGGCAGGGGAATATACCGACAGCACCAATATCAAGACGGACGATAGCCTGCATTTTACAAGAAATTTCAGCAGAAAGATCGATAAAGTTTCATCTTCCCGTTTTTATCAGATGACATATATCGGTGTACCGTTGACAGTTGGAGGAATTATCGTAAAGAGTGAAGATGATCATTTCAGGAATCTGCGCAATGGCTATATGCCTCGGTTTGACCATCATGCAGACGATTACCTGCAATACGCTCCGGTAGCAGTCATGCTGGGAATGAAGGCTTTCGGTGTTAAAGGACGAAGCTCATGGGGAAGGATGCTTGCCTCGGACGCTTTTTCCGCTTTGTTGATGGGAAGTGCGGTGAATATCTTGAAACAGACCACCCATGTGGTTCGTCCTGACGGTTCGAATGACCGTTCTTTCCCTTCGGGCCATACGGCAACAGCATTCATGACCGCCACCATGTTGACAAAGGAATACGGACACAAGAGTCCGTGGATCGGCATCGGGGCCTATACAGCAGCCTCTACCACAGGACTCATGCGGATGGCGAACAATAAGCATTGGTTGAGCGACGTTTTGACCGGAGCAGGCATAGGAATCCTGTCCACGGAGTTAGGCTATTATCTCTCGGATCTGATATTCAAGGAAAGGGGTATCAACCGATTTGAGAATGAAAATATGTTCGACCGAATGGCAAAGCCCTCATTCGTAAGCCTCTACCTTGGCTTCAATATTCCGTTGAGCGGTTACGATATTGATGAACAAACAGAGTTTCGCACCTCTTCCGGAAGTGCGGTTGGCGTGGAGGGCGCTTACTTTTTCAACCCCTACATAGGCTTGGGCGGACGTTTTGCAGTTTCCAACACTTCTATCATTGTCAATAACGAGGATGCAGAGGACAATACATTCGACGTGATGTCGTTGTGTGGCGGTATGTATTTTTCCTATCCTTTATCCTCACGTTGGCTGGTCGGCAGCAAACTTTTAGGAGGCTATGTGCATTATCCGCGACTGACGCTTTCCAACCAAACGATTCCAGCAAGAGACGGCGGTTGTTTCGGGAGCGGTTTCTCCATGACATTCAAAGCAAAAGAACAGTTTGGCGTAAAATTCTTTCTTGACTACAACTTGCTACCGTCACATAGTAAGAGCAGTAATGAATGGATGAATATGCTGACGAGCGGAGTTTCGATAGCCATTATATTGTAATGCTTCGGCACGCACACACCGTGTCGTTTAGATTTTGAATTATTTCAATATCAAAGGAACACGTTTCCGGCAAATCACCCCTCTTGACGTTATTCCCTCCACGATAACAGAATATTTCCCGTAAGTATCTGCCGTGTAGAAAGACAATTTAGCCGGCGCATCTTTACTGATTTTAACCACCGGTTTCCAGTAAATTGTCGAACGCTCGTCATAACGATTATCCCGGCGCACGGAATCAATTTCGTATTTCGGCACGTAAAATGCATCCGGAATCTGGTATCCCATGATTTTAAAAGGCAATATATTAGGCCGTCCCAAATCCTTGGGTGTCCAACCCGGTTCCGCGGAGATAATTAATACCCCGTTAGCTCCCCGATCGCCAAAAAATGTTCGACCTTGCATCTGGTCCAACATGGAAATATTACGCAATGCCCCTGCAGGAATCAACCGGACCTGATCTATTGTCTCCTCAAAATCATTCACAAGCACATACAACGTTCGTCCAAAATGTTTAAAACAGTCATTCCCTTCATCATCTTTCTCAAATGTCACTCCCGGCAACTGCTGAATAATTAACTCGATAGGCATCATCGAATATTCTGCAATCCGGGTTGAATCCAATTGATAATGAGCTAAATGATCATAGAATGAATAACTCTTTTTCTGTTTTTTGCGAGACACGAGGACTTCATCCAACACGTACACCTTTTCTCCATTTTCGTAATAATAATCCTGACCGAATTTCTTATAAAAATCGTCCTCTTTTTTCTTGGCTTCCAATGTATTGGGCAAGGTGTAATGAGGTGGTAAAAACTCATCTTGATCCACTCTTACGGTTACTCCTCGACGTCCCTTTGCATTTAGGGCTTGTACTAAAAACGAAGTACTATCATGAAATGCCAATCCGTCAATCAAGAAATTCCCCTCTTCATCTGTTTCCACCATACGACAAAGGCCATAGTTAGACAACAACACGATATTAGCCCCCTTGGACTTCTTCCCCCAGAAATTATTCACCCTACCGGAAATCACTTGACCGACTTCCAACGGGTACTTAAAATCATCAAACTCCCCTTTAGCCAATTTAGATACGTCAAAACGGGTCCACCCGTGTGTCATCATCACCAAATCCAGATTATCCTCCACCTCCGGAATCGTGTCATTGAAATAATAAGCCGGGTTATCAATATACCCCTTCAAATCCGAGGTCAATAACAAATTGGACAAAATATTATCTTCCAAAGAATCCTGCACCACTTTCTGGTCATCCGTCACGGAGATTGAAAACGATCCGTCTAACATACCCTTATACGCATCTTCAAAATCGATCTCCATTTCTACCAATTCCCGGGCAATATACGTCGGCTTATTGGTCGTGATCTTCAATTCCGGACGTTGATTGCGTTTCACGAAAAATAGCCGCTGACTATACACGTTTCCCGCGGCATCAAGCAACACAATATGCGAAATTCCTTCCGGTAAGATATTCAAGTTAACACTTCCTTTCTGCAAGCCGTTTACCCGATTCATCCCGACAACGATACCCCGGCAATGTATCACGGTATATAGCTCCTCCGGCAACGTTGCCTGTTCCCCCTTGAGCACCCGATAACTCAGGATCGAATCCTTCCGAATAATTGAAAGTCCCCATCCCGTTTCCGAAACTTCAGGTAATTCAAACCTTTTCTCCACCCCGTCCTCCGTTTTCATCACGGCATAAAATTTCTTTCCCGAATTCACGGGCAAGCGGAATTTTCCCATTCCGTCATGCCGGGTACGAACCGTTGCAATCACGATAGAGTCCTGATACACGTCACCCGTGGCCTCCACGGCTCTCCCGTCCGCTCCGATAGCTTTAAATGCCACTTGCTGAAAATTCCCCGATAACAAATTCCCTCCTTCCGGAAAAAATTGCACGTCAAAATCCTTCAATTGCGAGGGAATATAAATATAGCGTTTGAACGGGAAAGGTTGCCCATCCTGAAATTCCACTTCGATCGTTTTCATCGTGGTATCAATTTTCACTTCAAACTTCCCGTCTTTATCCGTCCGGGCCGGTTTCACGGAATACTGATCCTTCTTCACGCCTGCAATGTAAGTCACCGACGTCCGACTATACGGCTCTCCCTGCCCGTCCGACAAACGAATTGTCGCCGTGTAATTATTCGTCCGGTTTTTCGTGTACGTCACGTCCGTCCATACCCTTGAATCTTTCGGATTGATCACCCGGATCTTCTTTTTGAAAAAATAATCCTCCCCCGCATTCTGCATGTAATAAGTAAAAGCCCGCAGAGAATAGTCACCTTGTTGCAAATCCTTCGGGATCTCGATCTGTCCGAAAAAACAAGAATCCCGACCCACGACTTTCACCCGCTGAATCACGGAATCCCGGCGGTCGATCAAGTCAACATAGATATAATGACTAAAAACCATCGGAAACATCGCTGCCGCATGTACCTGGTAAGCCCGGAACCACAACTTATCTCCCACCGTGTACACGCTTTTATCCGTGTGCAGGTACACTTTTTCCTGCTGCAATTCCCGAATCTGTGCCGTAAAATTAGCTATCAACTTCTTCTCAAAAGGAGAAAACTCCTTAAAAGCATATCCCAATAAAATAATACCCAAAAGAACGATTACTTTTTTCATACGGCAAACCAATTAAATCATTTATTTCTCTTGAACAATCCCCTCAAGACATCAGCCAAATCATCCAAACTATCGTGAGAATCTGCATGAGGTATACTCTTTAACGCTCCTAACTCCTGTTCACCAATGCCTATCTGCATCGGATAAACCAGAATGCAACTATTTTTACAAAAATACTTGTTCAAATAAGTCGGGATCATCATCATATTCTTCAAATAAGAGGGATAATTCCTTCTACTCATCACGATCATCAAAGCATCATTCTCTTTTACATCACGGGATATGATCAAGAAATCATCCCAATTATTGAATTCATTGAATTCCACCTCGATATGATGCTTGGCCTGTATATCCTGCAAAACATTCAACACGGCAGTATCGGCATAAAACACGATCTTGCTGCTTGAATTTTTAGCCATATTCCATATGCGAATTACCCAGTAAGGGAAGCCTATCTCTCTCTCTGCCCGAAACGGCACCACCACAATATAACGCTTTATCGTGGACAAAGGTTGTGCGGGACGGTAAACCAACGTCGTCGTGGCACATTTCGACAATACCCGATCTGTCAGATTCCCCAAAAAAGTATCGGAAATAACTCCTTCTTTACGAAGTCCCAGTACAATATCGGTTATCTTATGTTCTTTCGTGGCATTCTTAATACCATTTACAATATCTTCATCATAACGCAGGGAAGTCACCAGCTCATTATCCGTTGCAGCCGCGGCTTTTGTTGCTTTTTCCAACAACAGGTTCGCCTTCTTCTCCGCCATACTGTCCCCTTCATCCGCCTGTATCACGTTCAAAGCTGTCATCACGGCTTTCACCTTCTTGGATTTAATCGTTACAGCCAGGCTAACCAATTCCTCTACATTCTCGATATTACTCAACGGGATCAAAATACGATCTTCTATCTCTTCATTGTCCACGCTCTCGTCTTCCGCAAATTCAGCCAAAGCCACCTCCTGAGCCCCTTTCTGCGTGGCAAAAGAAGCGATGATACAAGTCACCAAAATCATCACGATCGTGCCATTCAGCACGCTCTCATTCAATAAACGAATCGGTTCCCCTTCCGGCGTTGTTCCCAGAATAACGTTATACCCAACAAGAACAGCTGCCAAAGTCGCAGCCGCTTGCGCGTTACTCAACCCAAAAATCAAAGTCCTTTCAGAAGCCGTAAATCGGAAATTCTTCTGCGCCAACCAAGCCGGAATAAACTTTGACACGGTTGCCACCACACACATGACAACAGCCACCCATATCGTGGTCAGATCATACAAGAACACGTGGAAATTAACCAACATTCCGACCCCGATCAGAAAGAACGGAATAAACAAAGCGTTTCCCACAAATTCAATCCGGTTCATCAGCGCCGATGTATTCGGTATCAGGCGATTTAATGCCAATCCGGCCAAGAATGCTCCGATAATGGCTTCCAATCCTGCCGCCTCAGCCAAGAAAGAGGCAAAGAAAACAAGCCCCAGAACAAATATAAACTGCCCCACGCGATCATCATATCGTTTGAAATACCAGCGTCCGACAAAAGGAAATCCCCAAAGCACGATAAAAGCAAACACGATCGTGGAAACACCCAACTGGATCCAAAATCCCTGGGTCAACTCACCCGTGGACATTCCCACGATAACCGCCAACACGAACAAGGCCAGCAGACAAGTGATCACAGTCCCACCAATCGTCACGTTGATCGCCCGGTTCTTCGTGATTCCATATTTACTCACGATCGGATACGTCACCAACGTGTGAGAGGCAAACATACTCGCCAATAAAATGGAAGTAGGATAAGAAAAATCCAATAAATAAACTCCGGCCAATGTCCCCAATATCATCGGGATAAAGAACGTGTAAAGACCAAATATCAAACCCCGTTTACTGTTCTTTTTAAAATCCGCCATGTCAATTTCCAACCCCGCCACGAACATGATATACAATAAACCCACGGTCCCGAACAACACGATACTACTATCCCGATCCATGATATGCAAACCGTAAGGTCCGATCAATGCTCCGGCAATAATCAAACCGACTATATCCGGAATCTTAAAACGATGTAGTACAAGTGGAGCAAACAGAATAATAAAAAGGATTACAGAAAAGATTAACACGGGATTCGTTAATGGTAATGTAATACTTAATATATTCGGATTCAACATAAAAGGAATATTTTAGTGGGGTTTCTACTCTTTACATTACAAATTTATTCTTTTTTAATGAATAAAGAAGTAAAAAAGATAAATTTGTCAGCGAAATCACCTTAATCTAAGAAAAAGATGCAAACCACAATTCGCCTTTTTAGCCTATGCCTATTAATCCTAGGCTTTTACATGTGTCAACCTACTCCGGGAAAGAAACAACCGGTAGACTGGGTTGATCCGCAAATTGGCTCGGTACATTGCCGCTGGTTCTTCTATACCCCGGCTGCACTTCCCATGGGGATGGCCAAACTGGCTCCGACCACCAACGCTTACGGAAGTTATGGTAGCTGGCTTCCCTGTGGATACGATGACCGTCATACTTCCATTGAAGGTTTCGCCCATTTTCACGAGTTTCAAATAGGGGGAGTCGTAACGATACCCACCACCGGAGAGCTAAAAACCTTACCGGGGACATTGGAAGATCCGGATGCCGGTTATCGTTCACGCGTTGACAAGGCAACAGAAGTCTCCACCCCCGGCTATTATGCCGTAACACTCACGGATTACAATATCAAAGCAGAGATCACGGCTACCACCCGGACGGGCTTTCACCGTTATACCTTCCCCCAATCCACCACGTCAAGAATACTGTTCGACATCGGACACAAACAAGGAGAAAGTGCCACCATCACGGATGCAGAAGTCACGTATCACCCGAAGACCAATGAGGTAACCGGATGGGTGGAGAATTATCCGATTTATGCTACATTTTGCCAACCGGACGGGAAAATAAAAGTTTTCTTTGCCGCCAAACTGGACAAGAAGCCACAAACAATCGGGACATTTGTTGACGAGAACATACAAGAAAATGCCAACACGGTAAAAGGCCCCGGATGCGGACTGTATTTGACTTTCCAAACAAAAGCCAAAGAACAAATACAAATGCAAGTCGGTCTATCCTATACCAGCATCGAAAATGCACGTAATAACCGGGATACAGAATCCGCCGGGAAAAGCTTCAATGACGTGAAAAATGCCGCCCGCCAGACTTGGAATGAAATGCTTGGCCGTATTCAAGTAGAAGGAGGAACCCCGGAAGACAAAACCAAATTCTATACCGGACTTTATCATGCCCTACTCGGCAGGGGGATTGCCAACGATATAAACGGACAATACATACGACATGATAAGACCATCGGACAAATACCTTTGGACAAAAACGGGATTCCCCTTTATTCCCATCACAACACCGACGGTATGTGGGGCGGTTTTTGGAATCTTACCCAAATTTGGACATTAGCCTATCCTGAAATATTCTCTAGTTACATAAAATCAAATTTGGACTTCTTCGAAAATTCCGGTTGGCTACACGACGGGGAAGCCGCCGGAGTATACACGAACGGCGTACAAACCAACTTTCAAGGCTTAATTATATGTGCCGCTTACCAAGCCGGTATTCGTGACTTCAACATTGAAACAGCCTGGAGTGCCATCTGTAAAAACGAGCTGGAATACAAAGGACGGGATATGGGTAATGGGAAATATGACAATGAATACTTTATCAAACAAGGTTTTGTACCCTTGAAAGATTATCTATATCCGAACAACTGGGTCTGCAACTTCGGGGCCTCCCACACGTTGGAATACGCCTTTAGTTGTTACGCGGCAGCTCAGATGGCCAAAGCGATCGGAAAAACGGCTGCATACGATACCCTCATGCAATACTCGTACGCCTACAAAAATCTATTCGATCCGGAGACAAAGTATATGCGTCCCCGTGAAATGGATGGTAGTTTCATGAAAGACTTCGAGCCTCTGAAAGGTTGGAAAGGATTCCAAGAAGGGAATGCCGCACAATACACCTGGTATGTTCCCCATGACATCGAAGGTCTGATAAACCTCATGGGCATTGATCTTTTCAACGAAAGACTGGAAAACACGTTTATCGAATCCCGGAAAACCCTGTTCGGTGGGGGAAAAGAGATCGATAGCTTTTCCGGTGTCGAAAAATTGTATAATCAAGGCAATCAACCCTGTCTCCACGACGCTTGGTTATTCAACTATTCCGGGAAACCGTGGTTGACACAACTATACACCCGGTTGATCTGTGATGAATTTTACGGTATCACCCCGGAACATGGTTACGGTTACGGACAGGACGAAGATCAGGGCCAATTAGGGGCTTGGTATGTGATGGCAGCAATGGGTTTATTTGACGTGCAAGGTGGAACCAATATCACCCCTTCTTACCAGATCGGCAGTCCCAAATTCCGTAAAATCACGATTCAACTCGACCCCCGGTACTATTCCGGTAAAACATTCGTGATTGAAACAGAAAATAATGCCCCGAACCATTATTACATACAGTCGGCAACTCTCAACGGGAAACCGCTAGAAGATTGCTGGTTCTATCGCCGGGAAATGCTCAATGGTGGACACTTAAAATTACACATGGATGCACACCCCAATACCCGATGGGGAGTTTCATCCATGCCTCATTCCAAATGATTATATGATAAAAAAGTCCGAGTGTACCTCGGACTTTTTTATCATATAGGCTTTCACCCATTATTTTACTTCCCAAACGTCTCCGCTGTTCAATAAATCCTCAACACAACGGATTGGGGATTTTGCTTTCACATTTTCAATCTGAGCCTCCAACGCATCATTGTAAGTCGTACCTTCCACATCGCGGATAACCCCTAAAGCCACGGGATACTCCGGAGCTTTCATGTGTACCAGCATCCAATGTATCGAAGGATTCTCGCTGTGAGCATCATGCACCATAATGTCATCCAACGTGATACCATCCTTACCGATCTCGACAACTTTCAACTTACCGGCCTTCATATCGAACATGATACCTTTATCCTTGTTCTTTCCGAAAACCATTGGCTCCCCGTGTTTCAAGATCAATTGACGATCTTCCTTCATCTCTTTATCCGTAATTGCGGCATGAGCCCCGTCAGCAAAGATCACGCAATTTTGAAGAATTTCCACAACAGCAGTACCCTTATGACGCACTCCGGCCTCGATAACCTCTGCGCTCAAGTTGATATTCATATCCAACGTACGGGCGAAAAATTTTCCTTGCGCACCAATTACCAACTCTCCCGGATTAAACGGAGTCTCGATTGTTCCGTAGGGAGAAGTTTTGGTTTTCGTACCCAACTTCGTGGTCGGAGAATATTGTCCTTTCGTCAACCCGTAAATCTCATTATTGAACACCAACGTGGTGATATCAATATTACGGCGAATAGCATGAATGAAATGGTTACCACCAATAGCCAAAGCGTCACCGTCACCGGAAACTTGAAGAATATTCAATTTCGGATTGGCACTCTTAGCTCCGGATGCGATAGCAGCAGCCCGGCCATGAATCGTGTGGAAACCGTAGGTATTCATGTAATAGGGGAAACGGGAAGAACATCCGATTCCGGAAATAACTGCCCACGATTCTTTCGGATACCCCAATTCAGCCATGGCCTTCTGTACGGAGTTAATGATACCATGGTCACCGCAACCCGGACACCAACGAATCTCCTGGTTGCTCTTAAAATCTTTCGGTGTATATTGTTCTGCCATGATTATTTTCCTAATAATTCGATTATTTTTTCTTTCAGCTCAACTACCGTGAAAGGTAATCCGGCTACTTTATTATATTGATAATACGTGTAATGCGGGAATTTAGCTCTCAAATATTGTGCAAATTGTCCCAAGTTCAACTCGCAAACGATAATCTTCTTGAATTTACCAAGAACCTCATCCGTGTTCTTCGGAAGCGGGTTGATAAAGTTGAAATGAGCCAAGCTCACGTCTTTACCTTCTTCTCTCAATTCACGAACCACCGAGTACAAGTGACCGTAAGTTCCACCCCATCCGACAACGAGGGTATCACCACCATTCTGGCTTCCGAAAATCTCTTGTTGAGGAATGTAGTCAGCAATCTTAGCCACCTTAGCATCACGCAAATCAGTCATAATTTGATGGTTTTCAGGAACGTAACTAATTTCTCCCGTTACATTCACCTTCTCCAAACCACCGATACGGTGTTCCAAACCTTTTGTCCCCGGTAAAGCCCACATTCTGGCCAATGTCTCCGGATCACGAGCATATGGTTTATAATCATCACCTTCTTTCGCCACTCTCGGGGTAATAGAAGGATAATCTTTCAATGAAGGAATCTTCCACGGTTGAGCGCCATTACCCAAGAACCCGTCTGTCAACAGAACAACCGGAGTCATGTGCTCCACGGCAATTTTAGCCGCCCAGAAAGCATAGTCAAAACAGTTTCCGGGAGTACTAGCAGCGACAACAGGCATAGGGCTTTCACCGTTACGTCCGTAAAGAGCTTGCAACAAGTCAGATTGTTCCGTTTTCGTGGGAAGACCGGTTGAAGGACCACCACGTTGCACGTCTACGATGACCAAAGGTAACTCGGCCATTACCGCCAAACCGGCAGCCTCGCTCTTCAATGCCAATCCGGGCCCTGAAGTTGTCGTGATAGCCAGATTACCCACGTAACTTGCACCGATAGAAGTACAAATTCCGGCAATCTCATCCTCTGCCTGATAGGTCTTCACACCTAAATCACGTCTCAACGCCAATTCTTGCAAAATATCGGTTGCCGGAGTAATAGGGTATGAACCGCAGAACAAAGGTAAATTCGCTTTTTCAGCAGCAGCCAAGAATCCCCATGCCGTAGCCTTATTACCGGTAATGGTCCGGTAACGCCCTTTCTCGATCTGAGCGGGAGCCACGTTGAAGTGTACAGCCAAAGCATGAACATTAGCAGCATAATTGAAACCGCTTTCCAACACTTTCACGTTAGCGCTAGCGATTTCCGGTTTCTTGGCAAACTTCTGGTTAATAAAAGCTCTTGTGTGATCCACCGTACGGTCGAACATCCAGTAAATCATACCAAGAGCAAACATATTCTTACATTTAACGATAGACTTCTGATCCAGACCGCTGTCCTTCAAAGCCTCTTCCGTTAAAGTCGTGATCTTCACGGGGACCACGTTATAATCTTGCAAGACTGCATCCTCCAGCGGGTTTTCTTTATACCCGGCTTTCTCGATGTTCTTGTCAGTAAATGCATCCAAGTTCACGATAATCGTTGCACCTTTCTTTGCCCAACGCAAGTTAGCCTT
>ENA-USUG01001981-USUG01001981.1-human-gut-metagenome-genome-assembly--contig:-NODE-1981-length-32432-cov-6.231371_pt1 | contig 32432 bp, 36 predicted proteins | sample MGYA00250059_ERZ773394 | MGnify/ENA primary metagenome ERZ773394 (study PRJEB29103, sample SAMN06111957) | human gut metagenome | biome: human gut; feature: ankylosing spondylitis patient; material... | reverse complement strand
AACCAAGATTCTTTTTCGATTTTTTGAATCATATCAAGATCTCCTACAAAGTCAGCACCTGCTTCTTTAGCAGCTTTCGAGATGCAGCGGGATCGAACGCACGGTCTTGAGGTTTTCCGTCACGTCTTCGCCGATGAACCCGTCGCCCCGTGTTGCGCCGCGGACAAATTCACCGTCGATATACTCCAGCGCCACGGAAAGTCCGTCGATCTTGGGCTCGACACTGTACATGGCTTCCGGCTCGTCTTTGCGGAGCCGTTCGTCAAATTCCCGCAGCTCGTCGAACGAAAACACGTCCTGCAGGCTCTCGAGCGGCACAGCGTGGCGCACCTTCACAAACTGCTCAAGCGCCTGGCCGCCGACGCGTCTGGTCGGGCTGTTTGGCTGGGAAAATTCCGGATACTGCGCCTCGAGCTCTTCCAAGCGGCGCAGCTTCCGGTCATAGTCGTAGTCCGTCATCTCCGGCGCATCCTTCACGTAGTATAAAAACCCCGCGTGCTCGAGCTCTCTTGTGAGCTCAAGAATCTCTTTTTGTGCTTCCATGGGTACTTCCTCTCGTTTAACCAAGGTATAAATAGCTCTCCGGCACATCGCCGAGGAGAATTGTCTGCGCCGCCAGCACGTCGCTTGTCACGTCCGTATCCTGAATTCCAACCGGCGTGAGAAACGATAGGCTGACGGTGAAGGTAATGCGGATCTGCTGCACGCTCTGGTTGATGCCGAGCGACTGGATCTGGCTGTAAAAATCAGCGTTCGTGCTGTTGAGCGCAAGCACGCGCACAGGAATCGAAAACCCGCGCCCGGCAAAAAACGTCGGAAACAGCAGGCTTCCCACCGGCACGGAAATTTCTTCGTCGTTCATCTTCGCAAGCTCTTCGTCCAGAAGCGTCAGAATCTCCGACTTGAGCCGCGCGATCTGCTCCATGTCGGTCGTGAGCGCCGAAACCTTTCCGGACGCGTCCTTTTCAAGTCCAATGATCCGGCTGTAGTCGACGCTTCCGGTTTGCAGCTGGCGCGTGACAGCGCGGAAAATCGCCTCGGAGGCCGCGTTCACGACCTGGTTTTCCGCAATTTTGCGCAGCATCGGCGCAATGCGAAGCTGCAAAAGGACGACGTTTCCCACTGTCAAAAGCAGCAGGAGCAAAAGAAGTAGCCGTCTTCTGCAACGTTTCTGCCGGCTCATCGCCACCACCTCCGGCTATCAATCTATGCCGGAACGGGCCGGCGTATGCCGGTTAAGGAAGCTCTGCTTCAATCAGCTGTAGGGGATTGATTCAGAGGTTTCTTAGAGCTTCGTCATGTGCTGGCTCGCGGTGTTTGCCATCAGCTTTTTCGTCCCTACGCCGTCAAAAGCGATCTCCAACAGCGCGTCGTTGCCCATCGGAATGACGCTTAAGACCATGCCGCGGCCAAACGCCTTGTGCTGCACCATCTCGCCCTTGGAAAAGCTGACGGCTGGCGCTTTCTTTTTACCCTCCGAAATGACAGAGGAATACGCCTTTCGCGGCGCGCTTCCTGCCGGGTGCGGGGAATAGGATTCGTAGTCGCCGTAGATGGAGACCCGTCCGAAGCTTCCGTAGTCGCGCGGCTGGTCGTATTTTGGTTTCGGCTGCTCGATTTTCTCAACGCACTCTAGTGGAATTTCGTCCACGAAGCGCGAAGCGATGTTCGTTGTCGTCCGGCCGTAGAGCATGCGCTGCCGGGCGTAGCAGATCGTGAGCGACCGCTTGGCGCGCGTGATGGCGACATAGCAGAGTCTGCGCTCCTCCTCCATCTCCTCGGGGTCGCCCAGCGATCGGCTGCCTGGGAACAGGCCTTCCTCGAGCCCCACAAGGAACACGTGCGGAAATTCCAGGCCCTTCGCCGCGTGCATCGTCATCATGACGACCGCGTCAGCTTCCGCGTCATACTGCTCAATGTCCGTATAGAGCGCAATCTCCTCCAGAAAGCCGGAGAGTGTCGGCATGTCGGTATTTTCGCAGTAGCTCACAATGCTCGATTTGAGCTCTCGGATATTTTCGAGCCTGCCACGCGATTCCACATCGTCTTTCCCTTCCAGCATCGTGACATATCCGGTGCGGATCAAAAGCTCTTCGTAAAAGTCCGGCAGACTGAGCGTCTTGAGAAGCTCGGCGCAGTCCTCGATGAGAACCGTAAACGCCATCAGCTTCGCCGCCGCTTTCTCGAGGCTCGGATAGCTATAGGGATCGGAGATGACGGTATAAAGGGGCACGCCCGCTGCTTCGGCCTGCCGGGAAGCCATCTCGATGGTCTTCGCGCCGATGCCGCGCGGCGGATTGTTGATGATGCGAAGAAGCCGGAGATCGTCTGCGCGGTTGTTGATCACGCACAGATACGCCAGCATGTCTTTTACCTCCGCGCGGTCAAAAAAGCGCGTGCCGCCGATGATGCGATATGGAATGCTGTTGCGCTTGAACGCATGTTCCAATGCGTTCGACTGCGCGTTTGTGCGGTACAAAATCGCGAAATCCTTGAAGTTCCGCCCCTTCGAGATCGAGAAAATACGCCCCGCGACGTAGTTTGCCTCGTCCGATTCATTCATCGCCTCATAGACAGTGATCTTGTCGCCGGGGTCGTTTTTCGTCCAGAGTTTCTTGCCCTTGCGTCCCTGATTGTGGGAGATGACGGCGTTCGCCGCATTGAGAATCGACTGCGTCGAGCGGTAGTTCTGTTCGAGGCGGATGACCTTCGCGCCGCGGTACTGCTTTTCAAAAGACAGAATATTCTCAATCGTCGCGCCGCGGAACTTGTAAATGGACTGGTCGTCGTCACCAACAACGCAGATGTTTTCATATCCGCCCGCGAGAAGCGACGACAGCCTATACTGAAGCTCGTTCGTGTCCTGATACTCGTCAATGAGCACATAGCGGAACTTGCGCTGGTAATAGGTTCTCACGTCCTCGAACGCGTCCAGGAGCTCCACGGTCTTGAGAATGATATCGTCAAAGTCCAGCGCGTTTGCGTCATGGAGCCGCTTCTGATAGCCCTCATAGACCTGTGCGATTTTCTCCATGCGGTAGTCCCCCGCGCGATCGGCAACCTTGGAGAACGCGTCCGGATGCTGCGCCTTGTCCTTGGCCTTGCTGATGACGGACAGGCACAGACGCGGCGGAAACGCCTTTTCGTCCATATTGAGCTCTTTCAGAACGTCCTTGATGACGCGTTCAGAGTCCGACGTGTCGTAAATCGTAAAGCTCGAGGAATAGCCCTCGAACCGGTCGATATCGCGCCGTAAAATCCGGCAGCACGCCGCGTGAAACGTCATCGCCCAAACGTCCATCGCCTGTTCGCCAAGTAACTTCCCCAGCCGGTCCTTGAGCTCGTTTGCCGCCTTGTTCGTAAACGTAATGGCCAGAATCGACCACGGCGCGGCCGGATGGAGCGCGGAAAGGGCTTCTGCTCTCGGCTGGTTCTCAGACTCCGGAGCTTTCAGATACTGCTCTAAAAATTCCACGTCGTCTTCCGTGATGTAATCCGGAATTTCGTTGGAGTCCGCACCCTCGCCGAAAGCAATGAGGTTTGCAATGCGGTTAATGAGCACGGTCGTCTTGCCGCTTCCCGCGCCGGCCAGCAGGAGAAGCGGCCCTTCGGTCGTGAGGACCGCCTTTTGCTGCATATCGTTGAGCGCGGAAAAGCGCCTTGCAATTACCGCCCGCCGCGCTTTTAAAAATCGCTGTTCAAAATCACTTGTCATAGCTTCACCTTTTTTCGTAGTGATGCTATTTTAATATAAATTTGTCGATTTGTCACCTACAAAAACGCGCGCAGCCGCTCGAGCGCCTTCTTTTCAATGCGGCTGACCTGCACCTGCGAAACGCCGATCATGGAGGCGACCTTCTGCTGGGTCAGTCCATGGAAGTAGCGAAGAGAGATGACCATCTGCTCGCGCTCGGAGAGGTTCGAAAGCGCCTGCTTTAGCGCCATCCGCTCCAAAATCCCCTCTTCCATTTCTGGCCCTGCCAGCACGTCCTCGAGCGTAATGCCCTCTTCGCCTGTCTGGCGCTGGATGGATTCGGCGCTGCCGGTGGCCATCTCGGCGCTCGCGATCTCCTCGGGCGGGATCCCCAGCGCGTCGGAAAGCTCGGAAAGCGTCGGTTCGCGGCCGAGCTCCCCCATGAGCCGCTGGCGCTCTTTTTTGATCGTGCCCGCGCGCTCTTTGACGCTCCGGCTGACCTTGACCGCACCGTCGTCCCGCAGAAAGCGCCGGATCTCTCCCGCGATTTTGGGAACGGCGTAGGTTGAAAACTGCGTGCCGTACCGGGTGTCAAAGCCCGCGATGGCCTTTAAAAAGCCGAGCGCTCCCAGCTGGTAGAGATCGTCCGCCTCCACGCCCCGGCCAAAATACCGCCGCGCGATCGACCAGATGAGCCCCGCGTTCTCCAAAACCAATTGCTCTGCCGCCGATTTGTCGCCCTGCTGCGCGCGTTCGATCAGCTGTGGCTTCGCGTCCATCACGTCTTCTCGCCCCGGCGGATGATGCGGCGCTTCATATGTACGGTCGTTCCGCGGCCAACACTTGAGGTGACCTTGAGCTCCGTCATGAAGCTCTCCATGATTGTAAAGCCCATTCCACTTCGATCGTCTCCCCCGGTCGAGTACATCGGCGTGCGCGCCTGCGTCACGTCCGCAATGCCGCAGCCCTTGTCCTTTACGATGATATCGAGAACGCTCCCGGGCAAGATCCGGCACTTGAGGCTAATCACGCCGATCGTGTCGCGATAGGCGTGGACGATGCAGTTGGTCACGGCCTCGGAGACCGCCGTTTTGATGTCCCCCAGCTCGTCCAGATTCGGGTCCAGCTGCGCGGCAAAGGCCGCCACGGCCGCTCTCGCGAAGCCCTCGTTTCTCGACTGGCTCGGGAACGTCAGCTCCATCTGGTTTTCACACTTCATGCGCCATGCTCCTTTCTTCAATGACCACAATGCGCTCCATTCCGGAGGCTTTCAACACCTTCATCGGCTGCGGCGGCACATTCTCCACCCGCACCACGCCCCGCAGCTCCCGCATGCGCCGGATGGCGTGGATCACAATGGCGATGCCGCTCGAGTCCATGAACGTCACGTCGCGAAAATCCAGCACGCAGACCATTGGAAGATAAAGATCGATCTTGTTGCCGATGATGCGCATCGTCTCCTTCGCGCTGTGATGATCGATATCGCCCTTTAATGCGATGGTCAGCCGTTTATCCTGCAAAAAGCTTGTCATATTCATTTGCATCACTCCAGACATAAAAAATGGACACGCACGGAATTTCCATGCGTGTCCATTATACGTTTTTTCCCGTGCGTCTTTGGTCGAACGAGGGATGGCTCTTACTTTTTCAGCCGCTTTTCGCTTTCAATCAGCTGCGCCAGCAGCGCCTGGTTCTTTGCGAGCTTCTCCTTCTGATCGTTTACGACCTTATCGGGCGCTCTCGAGACGAACGCTTCATTCGAGAGCTTGCTTTCAAACAGCGCAATCTGCTTGAGGCAGTTCTCCTTCTCCTTCGCGATTCGCGCAAGCTCCTTTTCAAAGTCGACAAGCTCGGCAAGCGGCATAAAGAGTCTGGCCGCATGCGTCGTGACCTCGACAAGGCCGTCATCTCCAGAGGCAGCCTCCGCCGCTTCCATGCCGCAGACCTTCACATCCTCCGCGCCTGCCAGACGCAGGAAGAACGCCTTGCCCGCCTCGAAGACCTCGGGCTGCGAAGCCGCGATGGTGAGGTTGACCTTCCTGCTCATCGGAACGTTCATCTCTGCCCGGCGCGCGCGAAGGGCAGTGATGGCCTCGATGATCTGCTCCATGGCGGCCTCTTCCGCGCCGAACGCAAATTCTTCGCGGTAGACCGGCCACTCAGCGGAAATCAGGAACTTGCCTGCGTGGGGAATCGCCTGCCAGATTTCCTCGGTGATGAACGGCATGAACGGGTGCAGAAGCCGGAGCGTCTGGTCAAGGACATAGACCAGCACCTTCTGCGCGGCGAGCTTGCTCTTTTCGTTCTCGCTGTAAAGACGCGTCTTCGTGAGCTCAATATACCAGTCGCAGTAGGTGTCCCAGATGAAGTCATAGACCTTGCTGGACGCAACGCCGATCTCGTACGCGTCCAAGTTCGCCGTGACCTCGCGAATGAGCGTGTTGAGCTTCGAGAGGACCCACTTGTCCTCCTGCTCCAAATCCTCCATCGCAGGAAGGCCCGGCTCGTCGATCGTGAGGTTCATGAGGACATAGCGGCTCGCGTTCCAGATCTTGTTTGCAAAGTTCCGCATCGCCTCGCACTTTTCAACATAGAAGCGCATATCGTTGCCGGGAGAGTTGCCGGTGATGAGGTTGAAGCGCAGCGCGTCTGCGCCGTATTTTTCGGCCATCTCGAGGGGGTCGATGCCGTTGCCAAGCGACTTGGACATTTTTCTTCCCTTGTCATCGCGCACGAGGCCATGGATGAAGACGGTCTTGAACGGCTCTTTTTTCATCTGCTCCATGCCGGAGACGACCATGCGCGCCACCCAGAAGAAGATGATATCATAGCCCGTGACCATATCGGTCGTGGGGTACCAGTATTTGAGGTCTTCAGAATTGAGATCGGGCCAGCCGAGCGTGGAGAACGGCCACAGACCGGACGAGAACCACGTATCGAGCACATCTTCTTCGCGGGTCAGATGCGTGCAGCCGCACTTTTCGCACTTCGTCGGGTCTTCGCGCGAGACGTTGATGTGCCCGCACTCGTCGCAGTACCACGCAGGAATCTGATGACCCCACCAGAGCTGACGGGAAATGCACCAATCGTGGACGTTTTCCATCCAGTTGAGATACGTCTTCGAGAAGCGCTCGGGAACGAACTTGATCGTGCCGTCCTTGATGACGCGGATGGCTTCCTCGGCCAGCGGCTTCATTTTAACGAACCACTGTGCGGAAATGAGCGGCTCGACGTCATTGTGGCAGCGGTAGCAGGTGCCGACGTTGTGGGAATACGGCTCGGTCTTCACAAGATAGCCCTCAGCCTCGAGGTCTGCGACAATCGCCTTGCGGCACTCGTAGCGGTCCATGCCGCAATATTTGCCGCCGTTTTCGTTGACCGTGCCGTCGTCATTGAGAACGCGGATGACCTCCAGATTATGCCGCAGGCCGACCTCAAAGTCGTTGGGGTCGTGCGCCGGGGTCATTTTGACCGCGCCCGTGCCGAAGCCGATCTCGCAATACTCGTCGCCCACGATCGGAATTTTGCGGTTCATGATGGGAAGAATGCAGGTCTTGCCGATCAGGTGCTTGAACTTTTCGTCCTCGGGGTTCACGGCAACACCGGTATCGCCCATCATGGTCTCGGGTCTCGTCGTCGCGACGACGATGTCTCCCGAGCCGTCAGCCAGCGGGTAGCGGATGTACCACAGGTGGCCGGGCTTGTCGGCGTATTCGACTTCGGCGTCAGACAGCGCCGTCAGGCAGTGCGGGCACCAGTTGATGATGCGGCTTCCCTTGTAGATGAGGCCCTTTTCATACATCTCGCAGAATGCCTCGCGCACGGCCTTTGAGCAGCCCTCGTCCATCGTAAAGCGGCTTCTCGACCAGTCGCAGCTCACGCCGAGCTTTTTCTGCTGCTGGACGATGCGGTTTCCGTATTTTTCTTTCCACGCCCAGACGCGCTCGAGGAACTTTTCGCGGCCAAGATCGTACCGGGTCTTGCCTTCATTGACGCGCAGCTCCTCTTCGACCTTGATCTGCGTGGCGATGCCCGCGTGGTCGGTTCCGGGGAGCCAGAGCGCGCTGTAGCCCTGCATGCGCTTGTAGCGGGTCAGGATATCCTGAAGCGTTGCGTCGAGCGCGTGGCCCATGTGGAGCTGTCCTGTGACGTTGGGGGGCGGCATGACGATCGAGTAGGGCTTTTTGTCGGGGTCGGGAGTCGCTTTGAAGCAGTCGTTTTCCATCCACATCTCGTAGATCGAGCTTTCGACCTGCTGCGGCTCATACACCTTGGGTAATTCTTTCATGGGTTCTCTCCTTCTATCATAGTTACTATTTTATCATTTGAATGGGTTTTCCGGTCTTCTCCGCGAGAAACGCGCGGAATTCCTCTATCGTTCCGCCGGAAAGGCTCTCTTTGTCGAACGCCTGCGCCTGATTGTTAGAGAGCGCCAGAACGAGATAGCGCGGCATCTCAGCAACAGCTCGAATCTGCGCATACGAAAATTTGCTCTCCGTGACGCTCGTTTTTATTGTGTAGCCGTCTTCTCCGAATACGCAGCCTGCGTGCTCCGTCCCGGGAAGAACGTTCCGTTTCGCCACACGTCCGTTGAGCCGGTCTTCCTGCAAGCTGGCATAAATCACGCACAGCATCGCAAGCGGCACCAGAAGGTTTCTCGCACGAAGCGGCTCTTTGGACGCGATGCTCAGTACCGTTGATGCAAGCCCAATCACCAGAACGATGCCCGCAAAAATATGTGTGCGGCGGCTTCGTTTGCGGCGGACGGTCTTCCGGAGTCCCCTTGCCATCGCGGTAAGCGTTTCCTGATCGTAATCCGTCTCAAATCGGAATTCCATGTTCCCTCCTTTTACAAGAAAAACGCCCCGAGTCAAAAGACTCAGGGCGAAAGATTCTTCCGTGGTACCACCTGAATTTCCGCGCATGCGGACACTCGAGCCCTGTAACGGGAGCACCCGGCGAGGCTTACTTACGTTCAGCTCCGCAGCTCAAAGGCGACCTTGAACGCGCCCGCGCGAAAGCTTTCACCTGCCGCTTTCTCTCTGGGGCGCTGAAAACGCGTTCTTCTTCCTTGTCTCAGCTTTGTTGCAAAATTTTACTTATGATACCGAATTCCCGGCAATTTGTCAAGTTAAACGTCTTCGATGATCGGAGACGGCTTGGCCGCCTGCGGATTGACGAGCGTGCGGAACTTCGAGCGCGACTCGCGAATTTCAGACAGCGACTGCGAAATCGCGTCTTCCGTGCGCTTCATGGCGTCATCCACATAGTCGTTTGTGACCTGACGCAGCTCCTTGATCTTCTGCTGCGCGGCCTTCATCATCTCGGCTGCCTGCTGCTCGGCCTGCTTGACGACCTCCTCGCGGGAGATCATCTGCTTGGCGCGCTGCTCGGCCTGCTTGAGAATATTTTCTGCCTCGCGCTTGGCATTTGTGATGACCTCATTGCGCGATTCGACGATCGTCTTCGCCTGCTTCAGCTCGCCCGGCAGCTGGTTGCTGATCTCGTCGAGCAGATCGAGCACCTTGTCACGCTCCACGACGCATTTCTCCGCGCCCAGCGGCAGGCTCCACGCGTCCTGCACCATTTCGTATAAAGTGGTGATCGTCTCTTCAATACCGTTCGCCATGTTATAGTCCTCCTTTGTTCTTCCCGGTCATTCTGGCGGTCACATCGTCGATGATCGCGTCGGGCACAAACCCGTGCAGATCCGCGCCGTAATGTGCCATTTCCTTGACGATGCTCGACGAGAGATACATGAATTGGTGCTCCGTTGTCAGAAACATCGTATCGAGACCGGGATTGAGCTTGTGGTTGATGAGCGCCATCTGGAACTCATGCTCAAAATCGGAAAGCGCCCGCAGGCCCTTGACCACCACGCCGCAATTTTGCTCGCGCGCAAACTCGGCAAGCAGACCGCTCGACTGCGTCACGGTCACGTTCGGAATGTGCTTCGTGACGCGGCGAATGAGCTCGACGCGCTCTTCGGATGAAAAAACCGGGTGCTTTTCCGCATTGATCATCACGCACACGATGAGCTCGTCAAACGTCTTCGCCGCGCGCTCAATGATGTTCAGATGACCGTTTGTGACCGGGTCGAAGCTTCCGGGGTAGATTGCTTTACTCATGCTTCCTCCTGCGGGATTTCTCTGCGATAGATCGTTACGGCCGCCTTCCCGTACCGGTAATCCCGGTAACGGACAAGCCCCGGAACGATGGCAGGGAGCTCCTTCCCAAACGGTCTTTCAGTGATTATTATACCACTATCTGATAGAATGTCAATTTGTGATATGGTTTTCAGGCTATTTTCCAGGAAAACTTCCGCGTAGGGCGGGTCCAAAAAGATCAGATCGAACGTTTCGCGGCAGGAATGAAGATACGAAAGGTAGTCGGAACGGACAACTTTTCCGAGTCCTTCCAGCCGCGTCTTTGCAAGATTCTCCCGCACGGCCTTGCAGGCATCATCTCGCATGTCTACAAACACGGCCGATTTTGCGCCCCGGCTGAGCGCCTCAATGCCCATCTGGCCGGAGCCTGCAAATAAATCCAGCACGCGCCTTCCTTCAACCTCAAACTGAATGGCAGAGAAAATGCCCTCCTTGACCTGGTCCATGGTCGGGCGCGTGTCCATGCCCTTGGGCGCTTTGAGCGCCATACCCCTGGCACTTCCGGTAATGACTCTCACGGCGTTTCCTCCTCCCGTTTTGTGTGGAAATAATCATATACGACCTGCCCAGCAGCTTTTCCGATCGCGTCCTCGAGCGCCGTCAGGCTCGCGTTTTCGATGGCGCGCATGGATTTAAACGTTTTCAGCAGTGTCTCTCGCCGCTTCTGCCCGATACCGGGGATCTCCTCCAATTTAGAGCCCCGGACGCGGCGGCTGCGGAGCGTGTGATGATACGTGATCGCGAACCGATGCGTCTCCTCCTGAATCGTTCCGATGAGAGAAAAGACCGCCGGGATCGCGGAAATCGAAATTTCGTGCCCCTGTGGGGTCACCAACGCGCGCGTTCTATGGCGGTTGTCCTTCACCATACCGAACGTCGGAATGGAGAGCCCCAGCTCGTTTAGGACCTGCAAAACCGCATTTGCGTGCTCAATGCCGCCGTCGATGAGTAACGCGTCCGGCCGCTCGTCGAAGCCGGCATCGCCGTTTTTGAAATGGGTTAATCTGCGCCGGAGCACCTGCTGCATGGCGGCGTAGTCGTTCTGATCGTCCAGGCCTTCAATTTTGAAGCGCTTGTAATTCTGCTTGCTCGGTCTTCCGTCGATAAAAACGACCATCGACGCGACCATATCCGTACCCGCGATGTTTGAAATGTCGTAGGATTCCAGCCGGTGAAGCGGCGTGTCCAGCCCCAGCATGCTTTGCAGGAGGCCCAGCGTTCCGGCGGCGCGCTCTGCCTTTGTGGTGACGCGCTCGGCTTCTTCTCTCGCGTTTTTCTGCGCAAGATCGACGAGGCGCACATTGTCGCCCCGCTGCGGCGTGCGGATGTGAACTTTTTTTTGCAGGTTCTGATAGAGCAGCTCTTCAAATAGCGCCGCGTCCTCCATGGGCTTCGGCAGCAGGATCACCTTGGGAGCCGCACCTCTTGCCAAATAATACTGCTTGACGAGCGTCGAGATCGCGTCCTCCTCGCTGTCGGCCGGCTGCAAAATTTCGTATTCCTTATCAAGAAGATTACCATCCACATAGTGGAGCACCGCGAAGCACGCCTTGGCCTCGCTCTGGTAGTACCCGATCACGTCGGTGTTTGCCATTGAGCCCGCCGTCACAAGCTGCTTCTGTCCGAGCGATTCCACCGCCCGCAGCCGGTCGCGCAGCATCGCGGCCTGCTCAAAGTCTAAGCCTTCCGCCGCGGCCAACATCTTCTCGCGAAGCGAATCGGCCAGCTCCGTGTATTTTCCCTGAAGCAGCAGCATCGCCTGCTCCATGCGTGCGCGGTATTCTGCGGGCGAGCGCGAAAGCTGGCACCATGCGTCGCAGTTGTTCATGTGATAGTTGAGACAGGGCCGCTCTTTTCCAAGATCACGCGGAAATTTTTTCGAGCATCCGGGAAGCTTCAATGTAAGCCGGATGGTATCGATCACGCGCTGGGTCACAAATCGTCCGCCGTAGGGCCCAAAGTAGCTCGCGCCGTCTCCCATAACGCGGCTGACGAGCTCCATGGTCGGATACTCGTCCCGCATGTCGACGCGCAGATAGGGATAGCCCTTATCGTCTTTCAGGAGAATATTATATTTCGGCATGTGCCGCTTGATGAGCGAGCACTCGAGCACCAGCGCCTCAAACTCGCTCGCCGCGACGATGACGTCAAAGTGGTCAATCTGGCTGACCATTCTGCGCGTCTTCGGCGTGTGCGAGGCCGTATTCTGGAAATACTGGCTCACGCGGTTTTTGAGCTTTTTCGCCTTGCCGACATAGATGATCTGGCCGGATTTATCCTGCATCAGATACACGCCAGGCTCCAAGGGAAGAGACAACGCCTTGTCTTTCAGTTCTTCAAAGGTCATAGCAATAAAAAGCTGCCTCAAAAACATCCGTCTTTGAGGCAGCGTTCCATCCGATTTTAGAAAATTTCCTTCACGAGCATTTCGGTCAGCGCCTTGACGGCTTCCTCTTCGTCGGGACCTTCCGCGATGATGCTCACGCGCGTCCCCTTCGTGATGCCCATGGACAACACGCCAAGAAGACTCTTGGCATTGATTTTCCGGTCTTCGACCTCAACCCAGATGCTGGACTTGAACTCGTTTGCCTTCTGGATGAAATAGGTGGCCTGCCGGTTATAAAGACCGGACTCACATTTGACGATCGATTGCTGCATGTACATAGACGACACTCCTTACAATCATGCTTAGGCTGAGCCTTCATGTGTTATGATTTTACCTATTTTTCGTAAAAAAGTCAATCCTTTATTTGAGCCCGTAAAAAGCTTCCGCTTTTTACAGTGGGAACGCACCTTGACTGCGCGCTCGTCGAAGCAAACTTCATATCCTTCACTCCGCCGCAAGCGGCAGAGTTCATACATTCCGTTGCTTCTCCTCTCCAAATCAGAACCGCTGGTTCCGATTTGGGATAAGAGCAAAAATTCCACACTTGCGAGGTGATAGGAATGTTTCCGGTCGGCAAAGCCGCCGGATAACATGATTTTCACTTTATTTCGTCATCTGCGGATGGCGAAACTCTGCGAGGCTTACTTAAACTCGACGATGGTTACGCCGCTCTCGCCTTCTCCGTAGACGCCCAAGCGGAAGGACTTGACGTATTTGCAGCGGCGAAGCTCGTCGTGGACTGCCGCGCGCAGAACGCCCGTGCCCTTGCCGTGGATGATGCGCGCGGTCGGGAGATTTCCCATGTAGGCGCTGTCTAAGAAGTTGTCGAGCAGAATGATCGCCTCGTCGGCTGCCATGCCGCGCAGATCAAGCTCCGGCTGAGCGGCGGATTTTAATTCGCGCACCTTGCCCTCAATGATCTTCTTTGCCTTCGTCTTCGTCTCGTTCTCCAAGAGATAGACCTCGTCCGGCTTCGCGTTCACCTTCATAATGCCCGCTTGCAGCTGGTACGTACCGTCCTTATTGAGAGCCAGCACTGTCGCCTTCGTGCCGAGCTTCAAAAGCTCTACCGTATCTCCCACACGAACCGCGCGCGTCGGCGCGGGACGGCTTTGTACCTGCTGCGGCTTTGTGCCTTGAAGCTTGCTTTCCGCCTCATTGAGTGCGTGGCGGAGGTTTGCCTGCTTTTCGTTCGAGCCCGGGACGAATGCACCGCCCTGCGCCTGCTTGCGAAGCTGCTTGAGCTCCTCGTAGACCTCATTTGCCGTGCGGCGCGCATCGTCGATGATGAACTGCGCTTCCTTTCTTGCCTGCGCGGCGGCCTTTTCCTTCTCCTTCTGAATCTGCTGATAATATTCCTCAGACTGCTGCTTCTGCTTTTCTGTCTCCAGCCGCAGCTGCTCAGCCTCGAGTCTCGCCTGCTCCATCTGCTGGCGCTGCTGCTCGAGCTGAGAAAGTACGTCCTCAAAGTTCACGTCGTTCTGGCTGACCATGCTCCTTGCTTCTTCCAGAATTGCGTCGTCAAGGCCCAGCTTTTTCGAAATTGCGAACGCATTGGACTTGCCGGGAATGCCGATGAGAAGCCGGTAGGTCGGCTGGAGCGTTTCGACGTTAAATTCGCAGGACGCATTGATGACGCCCTCTGTGCGCATGGCATAGAGCTTGAGCTCGGCGTAGTGCGTCGTGGCCGCGATTTTAGAGCCGCACTTGCGGCAGAACTCGATGAGCGAAATCGCCAGCGCCGCGCCCTCAGCCGGGTCGGTGCCCGCGCAGAGCTCGTCAAAAAGAATGAGCGTGGAGTCGTCGCAGATTTTGAGAATATCCACGATGTTTTTCATGTGCGAGGAAAATGTCGAGAGCGACTGCTCGATCGACTGCTCGTCGCCGATATCGGCAAGAACACGGTCGAAGACGGAAACGAAGCTTCCGTCGTCTGCCGGGATATGAAGGCCGCACTCTGCCATGAGGGTGAGAAGTCCCAGCGTCTTGAGCGTGACGGTTTTGCCGCCGGTGTTGGGGCCGGTAATAATGAGCGTGTCAAAATCGGAGCCGAGGCGGACGGAGATCGGCACGACCGTTTTTCCCGTGATAAGCGGATGGCGCGCCCGCTTGAGCTCCAGCTTTCCATCGGTTCGAATTTCAGGCTCCGCCGAGTGCATCGCAAACGACAGTTTCGCCCGGGCAAAAATACAGTCCAGCTGCGTGAGCACCGTATAGTTGACAGCTAAGTGCTCCCTATGCCCCGCGACCTCGCCGGAGAGCTCGGTGAGTATCCGCTCGATTTCCTTACGTTCTTCGACAAACAGCTCTCGCAGCGCGTTATTGCCGTTCACGGCCTGCATGGGCTCAATGAAAAACGTACTGCCGGAAGACGACACGTCGTGCACAAGGCCCGGAATCGAGCCCTTGCACTCGGCCTTCACAGGAACAACAAACCGGTCGGATCGAATCGTCACGATCGGCTCCTGCAAAAATTTTGCGTAGGTCGAAGACGTGATGATCTTTTGAAGTCCCTCGCGGATGGCCACGCTCTGGCGGCGGATTTTGCGGCGGATGGAGGCAAGCTCCGGGCTTGCCGCGTCGGCGATCTCGTCCTTGGAGACGATCGAATTGAAAATCCGCTCCTCCAGGTATTTATTCGGCGTGATCTGGGCAAAGAAGATATTGAGGTCATTTTCCATGCCGTCGCCGTCCGCGTAAGCCTTCGCCTGCCGCGCGCATTTGAGAACGCCCGCAACGCGCAAAAGCTCCTCGGGACTTAAGCATCCGCCCCGGACCGCCCGGTCGACGCTCGCGCCCACATCGCTCACACCAGCGAGTCCCGGCGAGCCCTTGAGGGTAATCATGCGGCAGGCCGCGCTCGTCTGCTTCTGAAGAAGCCGGATTTCGTCCGCGTCGGTAAGCGGCTCGATTTTGAGGCACTGCTCCTTTCCCGCAGGTGAGCAGGCCTGATCGGCAAGGAGCGCGAGCACCTTGTCGAGTTCTAATTTGTGTAAGGATTTTTCGTACAGTTCATTCATATGTTTTTCTTCCCGTATCTATTGCGCGGCCGGCTGCAGGTCCTGCCCGGTCAGCCGCAGCGATTTATAAAAGTCCAGCGTGTAAAACCCTCGCTCGAGCTGCGTGAGAAAATATGTTTCGGAAACGTCCGAAAGCTCCTTGAGCGGCTCCGGCAGGAGGTTGAACGAAAAGACGCGCTTACTCTCGCAGCTCACGATATGCTGCATCGCAGCCAGACACGCGGGGCTGATTGGAAGCCGGAGGCTCCCCGGCGCGCTGCACTTTGCGCAGACTGCCATACCGCCCGCAACGTCGAACCGGTCCGGCGCGTCGTTTCCGCACACGCAGCAGCCGTCTACCATTGGCTGGAAGCCCGCGATGACCATCATGCGGAGTTCAAACGCGGCTTTGACGAGCGGCTGCGGGCGTTTCAGTTTACATAAGGCATATATTGCATTCAGCGTCAAAGACAGCACCTCGCCGTCGTTCACGTCCTGCTGCGACAAAAGCTCCGCCGCCTGCGCAAAATAGCTGCAAAGGCTGAGAAGCTCAATGTCGTTTCGCATCGGCTGGAACATCTCGATGCATACGGCCTCGGACACCGTATAATATCCCTGCCGCTCGAGCACCGTAAACTCCGAAAACGCCAAAAGCTGGCAGGCGGATTTGATCTGGCTGCGCCGCGAGCGCACACCGCGCGCCTTGAAGGTCATAAGCCCCTGCTCGCGCGTCAGCACCGACAAAATCGCGTCCGAGTCCCGGTATTCCGTCACCCGGAGCACGAGCCCCTGCGTTTTCAGATACATGCTGTGTTCTTCGCCTCCGTGCTGGCTGCGCCAGTTTGCATCGCCCGCTTGTAGAGCAGATACGCCTCCGGCGCGCCCGTGTCCTGAAAAAGCTCCCAAAGTGCCTGCGTCTGCATGCGCCCACCTCCTAACACTGCTGTTAGGATGCGCGCCGGTGCAGACAGCTATGCTGGCAGTTCCTGCCCGGAGCTTTCCTGCATTATAGCATTGTTTTGCCGGGGCGGCAATAGAAACGGAAAGAAATTGCAGTTATTGTTCGTTCGCGAAAAACGCAACGACGATCGCACCGGGGCCGACGTGCGTGCCGATGGTGCTGCCGATGGAGGTGATCGGAAGCGATTCCAGCTTCCCTTCCCAGATCTCCCGGCTGGCTGCGATGTATTCCTGCAAGGCGCTGTCACTCGTGCCGGAGTAGCCGAGCATCAAAGGCTGGGAAAAATCAATGCCGCCGCGCGTTGCAATCGCTTCGTTCAGGAAATTGTTGCTCTGTCTTGCGCCTCTGGCCTTTCCAAGGACGGCGAGCTGCCCATCTCTGACGGTCAGGACTGGCTTGATATTGAGAAGTGTCCCCGCAATCGCGCTCGTTTTCGAGAGCCGGCCGCCGCGGTATAAGTATTCCAGCGTATCGACCCGGCCAATGATGCAAAGGCGCTTTTTGGCTTCTTCGAGTTTGGCCGCAATTTCCTTCGCGCCAAAGCCCTTGTCTCGCAGGCGGATGGCGAGATCTGCGAGCACGCGCTCGCCCGCTGTGACGTTTTCGCTGTCGACGATCGTGACATCGATCCCGGTTTCCTGCGCGGCGATCACAGCGCTCTGGTACGTGCCGGAGAGCTTTGAAGAGAGCGTGATGACAAGAATATCGCTTCCCTCCGCGTGGAGCCTCCGGAATGCCTCTTCGAAATCAAAGGGCGGAATCTGGCTGGTCGTCGGAAGTGTCTTTGCCTGTGTGAGCTTTTCGAAAAATTCGTCATGTGTCATGGTAACGCCGTCTAAAAAGACCTCGCCGCCAAAATTTGTACGCAGGGGCAGAAGCGTCACGCCGAGTGCGTCCGCCTCCGGCTTCTGCATATCGCACGCCGAGTCAAGAATGATCTGTACGTTCTTCATAGGTTCCTCCTGTAATGGAAATACTGCTGAAATTCTGATGGAGCGCGCCAAGCACGCGGTAAAAGACGACCAGCTCCTCGGGCAGAATCCCGCGTCCGGCCCGGTTTTGAATAGAAAGCGCTTCCCGCGCGATTTGTTCCGCCAGTGCACATCCGGAATCTGTCAAACGGATTTTCCAGCCGTAGCGCCGCTTTCCCGTCTCCCCGTCCGCGCAGACGAGCCCGCGCGACAACAGCGGCTTCAGCTGCCGGGAGACGAGCGATCGATCGATGTTGGACAGCTCCGCCAGCCGGGACGCTGCCAGCCCTTCGGGGTACTCGCGCAGCAGATACAGCCAGAACAGGTGCACCGAGCTCACCCCCGCTGCATCCGCAAACTGCGCGCGCAGCCGCTGCACCGCGCGGTAGAGCCCGGAAATATTCTGAAAGAAAACCTCAAAGCGTTCTTCCTGCATGAACTCACTCCGTTTCTCTGAAAGTTCGGTCAGTATAGCACGATAATGTTTACTTGTCAACATTTAAATCACAGCAAAAGCGACCTCCCCCGATTGGAAGAGGCCGCAGTTTTGTTACTGTCTCGCGTCGTAGCCAAAGTTTGAAATGAGATACTGACTGTCGCGCCAGTTTTCCTTCACGCGCACCCAAGTCTGCAAATAGACCTTCGTGCCCATGAAGCGCTCACAGTCGGCGCGGGCCTGCGAGCTGATTTTCTTGAGCATTGCGCCCTGCTTTCCGATGATAATGCCCTTGTGGCTCGCCTTTTCGCAGTAGATCGTCGCGTCGATGTCGATGATGCCGTCGTCGCGCTCGGAAAATTTCGTGATCTCGACCGCCGTACCGTGCGGAATCTCTTTCTCTAAATTCCACAGAAGCTTCTCGCGGATGATCTCTGCCATCACCTGCTTCTCGGGCATGTCCGTCACCATGTCCTCCGGGAAGAGCATGGGGCCGGGCTGCGCGTATTTTTCGCAGGCTTCCAGCAGTGTCGCCACGCCGTCGCGCCACTTGGCGCTGATGGGGATGACCTCATCAAAGTCAAATTCCTGCTGATAGGCCGCGATAACCGGCAGCAGCGCCTCTTTTTCCACGGTGTCGATCTTGTTGATGACCAGCATCGCGGGCGCGCCGGAGGCCTTGATTCTCTCAATCAGCGCGTGCTCCTGCTCGCCGACGTTTGCAATCGGCTCGACCAGCAGAATCACCGCGTCCACATCGGCAACGGACTCCTTGACGACATTTACCATGTAGTCTCCGAGCTTTGTGCGCGGGCGGTGGAAGCCCGGGGTGTCGATGAAGACAAGCTGGGTGTTCTCGCGGTTCACAACAGCGCAGATGCGGTTTCTCGTCGTCTGCGGCTTATTCGATACGATCGCGATTTTCTCGCCGACCAGGGCGTTTGTGAGCGTCGACTTACCGACGTTTGGCCGGCCGGCAATGGTGATCATTGCGGATTTTGTTTTCATTGGTAAATCTCCTTATTTTCGCGGCAGCTCGATTTCAGCTAAAATCTTCTCTTCGCGCGCACGCATCTGACGCTTCATCGCGCCCTCGTCCACATGGTCATAGCCGAGCAGGTGCAAAATGGAATGAATCGTCAGATAGCCGACCTCGCGCCTCGTAGAGTGCCCGAATTCCTTCGCCTGCTCCTTCGCCCGCTCAAGGGAAATTGCCATATCTCCCAGCGGCACGAGCCCCGTCTCGGGGTCTTTATACTCGTCCCAGCTCTCGGGCAGGACGCCGGGGGTAAGCTGGAACATCGGGAACGACAGAACGTCCGTCGCCTTGTCAATATTCCGGTAGGCCTTGTTGATCGCGCGGATGGACGCATCGTCCGTCACGAGAACGTTAATTTCACACGGCGTATCCACGCCCTCTTCGTCCAGCGCCGCGAGAATGCACTTGCGGATCTGGCGCTTGAGTAACAGCGCGTCCGGCGTTTTTGCCTCGCAGGTCATGACAATGTTATGCTTCATGTTCTGTCCCTCTTCTGATTCTGGCGGAATGTCTTATGCGTCTGGAAGGGCTTCGAGCTCTCCGGCAGACGCGATTTTTCGAACTTATCGTACGCTGCAACAATGCGCTGCACGAGCGCGTGCCGTACCACGTCGCTGGCCGTCAGGCGGCAGATCGCGATATCCTCCACGCCGTCTAATATCTTGATGGCTTCCTTGAGGCCGCTGACCTTATCGCCCGGGAGGTCGATCTGGGTAATATCGCCGGTGATAACGATCTTCGAGCCGAAACCAAGGCGCGTTAAAAACATCTTCATCTGCTCGCGCGTCGTGTTCTGCGCCTCATCGAGAATGATGAAGCTGTCGTCCAGCGTCCGGCCGCGCATATAGGCAAGGGGCGCAACCTCGATATTCCCGCGCTCGAGATATTTGTTATACGTCTCCGGCCCCAGCATATCAAAAAGCGCGTCGTATAACGGCCGCAGATACGGGTCGACCTTGTTCTGCAAATCGCCCGGGAGGAAGCCCAGCCGCTCGCCCGCTTCGACGGCGGGACGCGTCAGGATGATGCGGTTGACCTCCTTCGCCCGGAAGGCCGCGACCGCCTGCGCAACGGCCAGATACGTTTTGCCTGTGCCGGCAGGGCCGACACCGATGGTGATCGTGTTTTTGGAGATGGCCTTGAGATAGGTCTGCTGGCCGATGGTCTTGGCCTTCACGGGTCTTCCCTTCGCCGTCACGCAGACGACGTCCTTGGCCATCTTCGTGACCTGCTCTTCTTTTCCCGCGCGCACGAGGTCGATGAGATAGCGCACCTTCTGGTCGTCGATCTCCTCGCCCTTGGCCGCCAACGACAAAAGCGCCTCAATGGCTCTGGCGCCCGCGTCGACGGCTTCTTCGTCCTCCGCCGTGACCTTGAGCTCGGTGTTGCGGTTCGTGATGTGCACGCCGAAGGCCTGCTCGATTTTTTTGACGTTCTCGTCAAAGGAGCCAAACACGTCGATCAGCTGCTCGACGCGCTCGGCGTTGATGGTTCGTTCTGTCATGGTATCGTCTCTTCCTTTAAAATGCTGGCACGCACCATTCTTGCGATCATTTCCTCGCATCGGACGGACGCGTGAAGCTCGTATCTGTCATTTTGCCTTGTCAAATCCAGCGCTTCATCTAAGATTTCCCCGGCAATCATATCCTGCCGCACGCCGCGCTCCAGCTGCTCGATCAAAAGCGCCTGCGCCGTCTCCTCCGGCAGCGGCTTCTTCACAAGATCATAGCCGGAAAACTCCGTGATTTCAAGTCCGACGGGAATCTCAAACCCGCCCGGAAGCGTCAGCATATGGGTTTTTGTTATTTTATCACACTTGCCCTCCAGATTTCCACCGTTTGCGAAAATATTCCATCGTTTTTCTCCGACCAGAAGTGAGATTCTGCGCGCCGTCTTCCCGTTTGGCTGTTTATAAAGCGTTGTGTCCGGGCAGACGACCTGTTTGTGCGTCAATGTCTCGGCGTAAATTTCGCCAAGCGCCGCGCTGACCCTCGTGGTAAATTCGAGGTCCGTGTAGGCGGAAATGAGCACCTGCCCCTCCGTGACCGCCTGTCCCGGCGCGCAGAGGCAGTTTCCCTCTAAGCTGGACACTGACGTAAGAACGCCATCCTTTGCCGCCACCACGTTCATGGGCGCGCGCCGCTCTTCAACCGCCAGCTTCTCCGACCGCTCCCTGACAACCACATGCGCCCGCATGCCGCTCTGCTGGACCGTGAACCATTGCAGCTCCGGGACAAGCAACAGCATCTTGTTTTTAAGCGCCTGCGGCTGGATATCTGGTCCATACGTTCCGAAGCCCACGCCAAGGCTGTGCAGCGCGCGCAGAATTTCCGCGTCGGGGACCGTTTCGTTTCCCACAACATCGTAAAAAAACACAAACTTCGGGATCACAAACGCGCCCGCCGCGCAGAGAACCAGTCCCAGCGCAAAAAGCCGCCGTCTCCAGAGCCCGCCGAACGTCTTTCCAACGCCCATCTCCCGCACGACGGCCAGCTCGCACATCGCCTTCTGCGCCGCGGCCATCGCCTTCGGAACGTCCTTTCGGAGAATCAGAAGCGCAATCGTAAAATCATCGATTCGCTGCACACGCAAAAACGCCACGCGCGCATTTGATAGCCGTTCCAGCGCCCATTCCGGGCTCGCCCCGCGCAGCTCCGCCTGCACATACCCCTGCAAGAACCAGATCAGCCGCCACATGGCCGCCTGCCTCCTGAAAATGTCAGCGCCTCAATTCTCCCGGTCACGGTCAGCCGGTCGCGGTGCATGTGCCGCAGCTCGAGGTTCGCCCCCTCGATCGTCACCTCGCCGGTGTTGACCGCCACGATGATTTTCTCCGGCTCATAGGCGATGATCGCCCGGTGGCAGTCCAGACTGCACTCTTCAAAGCCCCGCAGTTCAATATGCGGCAGATTCGCCGCGATGTCCGCCGGAAGGTCAAACAGCTTCGCCGCCTTTATGAGAAACCGTCTTGCTGGCTTCATTTCCGTCCACCCCATTTCTGTTCTATGTCTATGCGCTGGTACTGAAAGCATGACCCGGAATCATAGATTGTCCCGGAGGTGGTTCGGATGAAGGATACCGAGCGGAAAACCGGGGTGCAGTTTCTGGCGGGGCTCGCCATCGGGCTGTGCTATGTTTGGCTGATCGCGGACGCAAAAGCGGCAAGCGCGGCTTGCGTGTCGGCGCTCGGGCTGTGCGCACAGGTGATCGTGCCGTCGCTCTTTCCGTTTTTCGTGTGCTCCAATTTGTTCTGCGCGCTGGGTCTTGAAAAGCCCATGGAGCGTGCGCTTTCCCGCGTGATGGAGCCGGTCTTCGGTGTGCCGGGCTCCGGCGCGGCGGCGCTTTTCGTGGGGCTCACGGGCGGATATCCGTCCGGCGCGCAGAGCGTGGGCGCGCTCTATGGCGGCGGAAGCATCGATCGGAAAACAGCAAAAAGGCTGCTTCTTTTCTGCAACAACTGCGGCCCTGCGTTTCTCTTCGGCGTTGTAGGGCCATCAGTCTTTGGAAGCAGCCTTGCGGGGCTTCTTCTGTATCTCGTGCATGTTGCATCTTCCCTTTTGCTCGGCATTTTCGTCCGAAAAAGCGGCCATATGCAGGAAAGGAATGCCCAAGGCGCAGAAAAGTCTCCTCCCGTTTCCTTCTCATCTGCGCTGACTGCGAGCGTCAGAAAATCCGGGCAGACAGCGCTGGAGGTTTGCATGTTCGTGGTCGTCTTCGGCGTTGTAACTGCAATGGTGCAAACGGCGCTCCGGCTGGTTCTCCCCGACTGGGCGCTTGTGATTGTATCGGGGCTTCTTGAGCTCTCCGGCGGAGCTTCGGCGCTCGCGGAGGCTGCCATGCCGCAGGGGGTAAAGTTTGCCCTAGCCTCCTTTTTTCTTGCCTTCGGCGGCCTCAGCGTTCACGCGCAGACGAAGGCCGTGCTGTCCTCCGCAGGACTGGAGGGTCTCCCGGTCTTTTTTCCGAAGCTCCTGCACGCGCTGCTGGCGGGTGTCTTGAGTCTTCCGGTCTATGCGCTGTTCCGGGCACAGCTGGAGGCCGCACAGGTATTTTTGCCGCAGGCGCCCGCCCTCCTGCTTCCCGCGATGGAGCTCATGCTCTGCGCCGCGATCTGTCTCGCTTTCCGAAAAATGGCGGGTAGCAATTTGCGCGGGGATCGTGTATAATATTCCCGCAAAATGCTCAGAAAGGCGGCGAGGAGATTGCTGTTCCGAAAAAATATGGACCGATACTGCGCGCACTGTCAGTTCGCCGGACGTGTCGACGACGAGACGATGATCTGCCAGTACTATGGCGTTGTCCCCTGCGAGCACCATTGCCGCAGGTTCCGGTATGACGCGCTCAAACGCGTACCCGGGCGGGCGAAGCCAAAGGAATTTGAAAAATTCGACCGGCAGGATTTCAGCCTGTAGGAGGCAGCTATGAAACGTTCGGAAATCAACAGGGCGCTGCGTGAGCTGGAGGCCATGTGCGAAAAATATCGCTGCTATCTGCCACCGTTCTGCCGGTTTACGCCCGAGGAATGGAAGACGAAGGGCCATGAATACGACGAGGTACGCGAGTGCATGCTCGGCTGGGACATCACGGACTACGGTCTTGGAAACTTCGACAAGATCGGCTTTTCGCTCATCACCATCCGCAACGGCAGCCGGAAGCAGCCGGAGAAATACCCGAAGGTCTACGCAGAAAAGCTCCTGTTTCTGAAAGAAGGGCAATATTCCCCCAACCACTTCCACTGGTTCAAAACGGAAGACATCATCAACCGCGGCGGCGGAAACGTCCTCATCCGCGTCTACAATTCCAAGGAGGACGAGTCGATCGACTATGAAACGGACGTGACCGTCCATACCGACGGAAGGACCTATACGGTGCCCGCCGGAACGCAGATTCGCCTCACCCCGGGCGAGAGCATTTTCATCTATCAGCGGCTGTATCACGATTTTACCGTCGAGCCCGGCACGGGTGACGTGCTGCTCGGCGAGGTCAGCCAGTGCAACGACGACAATACGGACAACCGCTTCAACCCGCCCATGGGCCGCTTTCCTGAGATTGAAGAGGACGAGCCGCCGTACCGGCTTTTGTGCAGCGAGTACCCGGCGGCAAAGTAACGGAAAGGAACGGAAAAACTATGCTTGATGTTGTCGCGCTCGGCGAGCTTCTCATCGATTTCGCCGCAAAATCCAAGGACCCCGACGGCTACCCTACCATGGCGGCCAATCCCGGCGGCGCGCCCGGAAATTTTCTCGCGGCGCTGAACGTCTATGGCAAGAAGACCGCCTTTCTCGGAAAGGTCGGGGATGACGCATTCGGGCATTTGCTTCTCGGAACGCTGCAAAGAGCCGGAATCGAGACAAAGGGCGTGATCGTCGACCCGGATTATTTTACGACGCTCGCGTTTGTGACGTTTGACCGTGCGGGCGACCGCTCGTTTTCCTTCGCGCGAAAGCCTGGCGCAGACACGCAGCTTCGCTGGGAGGAAATCGATAAAGGCCTCATGGACGAGGCACGGGTCTTTCACTTTGGAACCCTCAGCCTCACAGGCGAGCCCGCCCGCACGGCAACCCGAAAAGCCGTCGCCTATGCAAAGGAAACCGGTAAGCTCATCTCCTGCGACCCCAATCTGCGCGTGCCGCTCTGGCGTTCCGAGGAGGAAGCAAGAGAGCAGATGCTCTGGAGCCTTCAGCAGGCGGATCTCGTCAAAATCAGCGACAACGAGGTTTCGTTTCTCTGGGCTTGTTCCCCGGAGGAGGGCGCGGAAAAGCTTCTGCGCGAGTTTGGCGTGAAGCTCGCGATGGTAACGCTCGGTGCGGAGGGTTGCCTGCTGCGGACAAAGAACGCATGCTTCCGCGCGCCTGCTCCAAAGGTACATCCCGTGGACACAACCGGCGCGGGTGATATCTTCGGCGGCAGCGCGATGGCCCGCTTCCTGGATTTAAAGAAAGCCCCAGACGCGCTCACGCAGGAGGACCTCTCCTATATCGGAACCTACGCGCTCATAGCCGCAAGCCTTTCTACCGAGCGCTCCGGCGGTATTCCGAGCATCCCGAAAAAAGAAACGGTGTTATCTAAAATCTGAAAATCATGAAAAAATCGGAAGCCATTCGGTTGGCTTCCGATTTTTCTATGCTTTTATTTGGCTGAGAACGCGTAAACCGTCACCTGATGGTACGCTTCCCCTGCTTTCAGGATGGGCTTGCGGAAGCCCTCGCAGCGCATCGCGTTCGGATAGAACTGTGTTTCCAAGCAAACCGCGCCGCGCTTATCATACATTGTGCCGCCCTTTCCTGCCCAGGGGCCAAGGAAGTTTGCCGTATAGAGCTGCACACCGGGCATGGTGGTAAACGCTTTCATCGTGATACCGCTCTTAGGGCTCGACAGGACCGCCGCTTCATAAAGGTCTCCCGTATCCGGAAGGCAGAAATTATGATCGTACCCCCCGCAGTTTTGAAGCTGCTGATCGTTCGCGCCGATATCCTGCCCGACAGGCTTCGGCGCGCGGAAGTCAAAGGGCTTCCCGTCTACAGACAGAATTTTGCCCGTCGGCATGCACTGGTTGCTGTTCTCCAAAAACTGATCGGTGTTTATTTGCAGCACGTGAGAAAGGGCCGAGCCGCCGCCGTTCAGATTAAAATAGCTGTGGTTCGTGAGATTGCAGAGCGTGTCCTGATCGCTCTTTGCATCGTAGGTAATCGTCAGCGCGCCGTTTCCAACACGGTAGGTCACGCTGACCGCAAGCGTTCCGGGGTAACCCTCTTCCATATCGGGCGAAACGCGCGAAAATTTCACGCCGTCCTCCAAAACTTCCGCGTCCCAGACGTACTTGTCAAAGCCGCGCAGGCCGCCATGCAGGTGGTTCTGTCCGTCGTTTTTCGCAAGCGGATACGTTTTGCCGTTTAAGGTAAATTCCGCGCCGCCAATCCGGTTCGCAACCCGGCCGACGCACGCGCCGAGATAGCCGTCGTGGGTCTCATAGCCCTCGATCGTGTCGTGTCCGAGGACAACATCGACCAACTTTCCGTTCTTATCCTTTACCAGCAGCGCCTGCACCGTCGCCCCGTAATCCAGCACGCACGCCGTCAGCTCCGGCGTTTCGATTTTAAAGAGCGTGACATTCTCGCCCCGCGCCGTTTTTCCAAAGCTTCTTTTCTCAATCTTTACCGCCATATGTATGCTCCTTCCGAAGTCCTTTTACCCGGATTATAGTCCGCGCGCAGCCGGAAGTCAATTCCTGTTCGTTTTCCAAACGCACAGGATTTTTTGTCTTGTCTATTTTCCGCTTAACAGAAAGTTCGCGAAATTTTTCGCCGCATAGCTGAGCGTCTCCCAACTCTTCCATGTCAACGCAACCGGCCGCTTCGGCGCATTTTTGAGCGGCACCAGCGCCACCTGATGCTCGAATCCGCGCGCCACACGCTCATAGAGCATGGAGTTCCCGAGCCCCAGCTGCACCATGGACAAAATCGTATAATCGTCATACACGAAATACCGCACATCCGGCGTCAGGCCCTCTTTTTCGAATGCGCGCCGCACAACGCTGAACTTTCCCTCGTCCAGCATCAGAAACGGCTCCCCTGCCAGGTCTTTTAGGCTGATTTCCGCCCGCCTGGCAAGCGGGTGCGATTTCGGCAGCACAGCGATCATCCGGTCCTCGAACAAAAGCTGTCCCTCCTGCGGCGGGTACGCGTCCATGTTTGTAAAGCCCAGGTCGATGCGCCCGTCGGAGAGCCACTGCGCAATCTCGTCATACTCCCCCTGCCGCATGGAAAAGCATACGCCGGGATAGCGCGCGGAAAACGCCTGAATGCGCGGCGGAAGATAGGTTCTGCTGACGCTCGTAAACGTCCCAAGGCACAGCTCGCTGGTTTGCAGTTGGGAGAGCTCGGCTTTTCTGCGCTCGAGTCTTCCCTCCGCCGCGGCAATTTCCTGCAGGTACGGAAGGTAGCTCTCGCCGTCTCGCGTCAGCTGCAAGCGGTGCGTCTGACGGCTGAGCAGCGTCGTTCCAAGCTCCTGCTCGAGCGCTTTGATCGTCTGGCTCACAGCGCTCTGCGAGTAATTGAGGCGCTCTGCTGCCGCTGTGAAGCTTCCGAGCTCCACGACCGTACAGAACACACGATATTTTGACATCATAGCTATCATCTCTTTTCCTTATGATTTTATCATAAACATTCGCTTTTCTAATGTCAAGAGGTACGCTATAATAAGCGTGCAACTGGAAAAAGAGGGATAGAACATGAATCGGAAAAAGTTTCTGGAGGGTCTGCGGGACGGCCTTCCCATCGCGCTCGGCTATCTCGCCGTCAGCTTCGGCATCGGCATCTCCTGTCACGCCGCCGGAATCACGGCCTTGCAGGGCTTCCTTATGAGCCTTTTCAATAACGCCTCCGCTGGAGAATACGGCGGCATTACAGTCATCACGGAAAACGCCGGCGTGTGGATGATGGTCCTTATGACGCTCATCATCAACGCCCGATACATGCTTATGAGCTGCGCGCTCAGCCAGAAGCTCTCCCCCGATACGCCGCTCGGCGTTCGGATGCTCATCGGCTTCGATGTGACAGACGAGGTCTTCGGCATCGCAATCGCGCAGGAAGGTATTCTCAACATCTGGTACTTTGTCGGGGCCATGTGCGCCGCCATTCCGGGCTGGAGCCTCGGGACGCTCTTTGGCGCGCTGGCGGGAAACGTTCTTCCCGTCTGGGCGATGAACGGCTTTTCGGTCATGCTCTACGGGATGTTCCTCGCAATCATCATGCCCGAGGGCAAGAAGAACCGCGTCGTGCTCGGGTGCATCGGCGTGAGCTTCGTGTTGAGCGCTCTTGCGGCAAAGCTTCTTCCGATGCTCAGCGGCGGCATGCGTATCCTGCTTCTGACGATTTTCATTTCCGCCGCCGCGGCCATTTTGTTTCCACGCGAAAGCCCGGATGTGGATACCGAGAACGCTTCCGGCGAGGAGGCGCACGCGGCATGAACACGTATCTCTACATCGCCGTCATGGCACTCACGACCTACGCCATCCGCGTGCTCCCGCTGACGCTCATCCGAAAGCCCATCAAAAGCACATTTCTGCGCTCGTTTTTATACTACGTCCCCTATGTGACGCTCGCCGTCATGACCTTCCCTGCCATTTTAGAGGCCACCGACTCCCCCATGATAGGAGGCCTCGCAATGCTGGTCGGCATTGTGAGCGCATGGCTGGGGCTGGGACTTCTGCCGGTTTCGCTTCTTTGCTGCGGAACCGTCCTCGCACTGCAATTTCTCATCTGATTTGCTGCATAGATACACGAAGGCCGCCGGAGAAGATGCCGGCGGCCTTCGTGTTTTGCGGTGCCAGGAACGCCCGTATTTTCTTTTCTGCTGGCTTTCTGTTTTTTCCAGATGCGGAGAATCGGGAAGAATCCCGTTGAAATGCGTCAGAAAATGTCGAATCATGTCTACAAATTATGGAAATTTATTGAGTGGATATGATTGAATTTCTTCTCGAAATATGTTAAAATATAGATAACTCGAGTGAATTTTTGTGTCTGGCCGGACAACTCCACGATTGAAAGGAGACTGTCCCTCGTGAACTCTCAAATCAAAATTCTTCTTGCAGATGAAAGTGCGGTCTTTCTGGAGCAGCTGCGCCATGTGCTGGAGCGGGACCCGGCGTTTGTCATTGCCGGTTCGGCAAACGATGCCCAACGCGCCGTGGAGCTGCTCCACCGCACGCAGCCGGATATCCTGATTCTGGGCCTTCTGCTGCCGGAGCGCGACGGCGTATCTGTCCTGACGGCGGCAAACGCGCTGCCCCGGCCGCCGATGACCCTGGCGCTCACCGGCGCGCTGACGGAGCAGGACGCGCAGAAGCTGGAGACGCTCGGTGTGCGCTATATGATCCGAAAGCCCTGTAAATTGCAGGCGGTCGCCGCCTGCGTGCGCAAGATGCTTGCCGCGGTGCAGCAAATGTCTCATCTGTCCTCGGATGCGGAGGCTCTGATAGACGGTGTGCTGCGCGAACTCGGCGTTCCGGGAGTTCTCAAGGGCTGCCGGTATCTGCGCGAGGCGGCTTTGCTTGCGGCAGGCGATCTGGCGGGCGCTGGGCTGGAAGAGATATACGCGCGTGTGGCGAAGGCCTCCCTCACCACGGCTTCCCGCGTCGAGCGCGCCATTGGCCACGCCATCGCCATCGCATGGGGTGGCGACGCGGAGCTGCTTCCAAGCTGCGGCATTACCTCCCTGGCTTGCGGACGCATGCCCACCAATGCCGACTGCATTGCGCACCTTGCTGGGCAGCTGCAATCGCAGCGCAAAACGGCGCTTCCCTGCTGAATGCAGCCTTCTCAAATGAACCCTCCGGCTTTGCGGGTCCCCCGTGAGCCGGAGGGCTCATGCCCGTCCGAGAAGGACAACGCGGGCTGCTTTTTTCTGGCAGAGCGTGAAGCGCTGCGGCTCCCGGAGGAAATTGCCTCCAACAAGGAGTTCTGCGACTGCTCGTTCCGGTGGCTCTTTGCGGACGGCGATGCACACGGTGTGAGCATCAGAAAGACGCTCCCTGCCATCGCGTCCGAGCCCAAAACCCGCTGCCCCAAAAAGCCGCTGACGGCGCAGAACGCGGCGGAAATTCCGTGCGAGCAGGTGCTCGGAAGCTACGTCGTGCGCTTCGAGCGCGGCTGACTCATAAAAAACCAGATGTCCGTATTTTGCCGGCATCTGGTTTTTTGCGACAGATTCTTCAATGCTGCTTCGGGTCAGTGGGCTTCCGGTGCAGACTCGGGTGATGGCCCCGGCGCATCGGTCTTTTGCAGAAGCGTCTCGAGACGGCTCAGCGCAAGCAGCTGCTTTTTGCTGTTTTCGGCGATGATATCGCTGTTATCGGCAATTTGGGCGAGCATGTACAAAACGTCGACCGACAGATATGTGCCGCCGCGCCGAGCCAGAACAGTGCCTGCGAGAAAAACTTGACTTTTTCCAATGTGTTCAAACATAGCGGGCCTCCTTTGTTTTTCATGGTTTCACGCTAAAATGATACCATTGTTTTCCCAGCTATGCAACCACATTTCTCCATTTTAACGCCCGTTCCCCAGAATTTCTCATCCTCCAAACAAAGACAAGTGTCCCCGAAAACACGAAGCCCGAGCCAATGCTATTTCTCCCCCGTAGTCAAACACAGCAAACGCAAAAACCGAGACAGATCGCTCTGCCCCGGTTTTTCTATCCATCGTGGGACGTTACTGAAGATGCGTAAGGGCGATGTGGGCATCGCCCCGGGAGAAATATCGTCTTCGCCGCAAATCTCCGTAAAAACGGTGCGGTTTGCCGGGTCGATGTATGCATCGACCCTACGCAATGTACCGCCTCTTCACTGCAAACGCTACTCCTGTTCGTAGCTCTGCTCCTCGCGCTCGGAGATGAGGTTCCAGACGAATTGGAAGAACTTCTTGTTGAAATAGAACAGGTACACGCCAAGCGCCGTGAGTCCCAGCGTGACGAGCCACGCCATGGTCACGTCGGTCAGGAAATGCGCGCCCATGCGGAGCCGGGAAAACGCCACAATCGCCGTCCAAAGGCAGCCGAGCAGCCCCAGTCGCTTCTCCTTGCCCTTAAAGAGCTTCGAGACCGTCGGCAGCAGCGCAACGAGCATTGCGCAGGCGGCGCAGGCCGTATGGCCGGACGGGAAGGAGCGGAACTCGTCGGACGAAACGCCCTCAGCAACCAGCCGGTTCTTGAGTGCGCTGCCCGCCTTCCACCACGGCGTAAAATAGCTGGCGTTCCCCGTCGAGGCGATGAGCCGCATTCTGGCTCTGCCCCAGGGCACCTTGATAATATTGATGAGCAGCATCGTCCCGACGCACACAAAGATCAGCGTCAGCACGAAGCGGATGACCGTCTTCCCCGGCGCGCCATTCGTCACAAGAAGAAGCGCTGCCGAGCAGATCGCCGCGAAGAACACTGTCACGAGAAGCGGCACCCACGACGGCATGGCAGGCACATTGTCGGTTGCCTCATGGACCGCAAGAAAAATCCCGCCGAGCACCAGTCCGAACGCGCCGATCAGAAACAGCACGTTCCAGTCTTTTCTCAGACAGCCGCGATGGCGGAACAGCAGCACGCCCGCGCAGATGAGCGCCAGAAACGCCGGAAGCTCGCCAAAGGCCGCAAAGAACTGCCCGAAGCTGCTCTCCTTGCCGGGATAGAGAAAGCTTGAGATCTGGAAATCATAGACGGAGCCAGCTATCATCAAAAGCAGCAAAGCCGCAAACAAAAGCCGCGCACTGCGCGTATAGGAGCGTTTGAGTTGTTTCATTATATACCTCTTGTAGGATCTATTTTGGTCGGAATTTTCCGGTTTTTTACGTGTGCCGGATTAGTATATCATAATTATGTAACCTTGGCAATTGACGAAATTGCATGAATCGTGGTATCATCTTTTGGAGAAAAGTGGCGCTTGTCCACGGTATCAGAAATGAGGCGACCTCTATGAAGCTGTATGAGCCGAGCTTTGCCGCGCAGTTCCATTGTCTGGCGGGCGCGTGCCCGGACACCTGCTGCAAGGACTGGGAAATTATATTGGATGAAAAGACGCTTGCGCGCTATCGGGCGCTCCCCGGCGTGTTCGGCGATGAAGTGCGCAATGCTCTGACCACGGACGAGGAAGGCGACACGATGTTCCGCCTGACGGATGGACACTGTCCCCTGTTGTCCTCCGACGGTCTTTGCCGCGTGCAGCTCTCGCTCGGAGAAGAAGCCCTCTGCGACACCTGCCGCGCGCATCCGCGCTTTTATGAAGAATACGGCCAGACGAAGGAACTCACGCTGAGCATCTCCTGCCCCGCGGCCATCGACCTTCTTTTCGCGCAGGAAACACCCATCAAATTCGTCTGTTGCGAAGACGGCGCACCTGTCTCCGGCTGCAACGATTTAGACCCCGACCGCTATTTTGCCCTGCGCCGCGCACGCGATACGGCCATTTCGATCACGCAGAACCGCGCGCTGCCGATCTCCGACCGCCTTTCTCTATTGCTGCTCTTTGCCGTGCGGCTGCAAAGGCTGATTGACGCGGAAGCCTACGGCAGACTGGACGGACTTCTGGCGCGCTTTTCCGACGATCGAGCAGTCCGGCGCGCTCTTGCCCGCGCGAAGCGCATGCAATCGAAGCCATCCGCCTTCTTCCCCTGCTGGCTGCTTCTGAATAACATGGAGCATTTAACAGAAACGTTCCCTCGCTTGCTGGACGAACGCTCCACGCAGCGCCCGCAGCATGTGTTTGACCCGGCTTTTGATGCGCAGTGGGAGCATCTGACGGTGTACTTCCTCTGGCGTTATTTCCTCAAGGCCAGCGTCGATAGACGGGTGCTTTCGCAGACGGAAAGCTGCCTGTTCCACGTGCTCTGCATTGCGGCGCTGTTCTCCTGTCAGGATGCGCGAAATCTGCAAACACTCTCCACGCTTGCCTCTCTTTACAGCAAGGAGGTCGAGCATTCGGACGAGAACCTTTGCCTGCTTCTGCGTGTCTTCGACCGAAAGACGCTTTCGTGGAAGACGTTCCTCTCGCTGCTCGGCTGATTTTGCGCAATTCGCCTAAAACGCCGCATTCTATCCTGTTGCATTTGTATAATTTTCCGCTTGCGTTTTTCTGAAAACCTGATAAAATGTAGCATGCTACCTAATATACGTAGCATGCTACTTTTTTGGAGGTTTTACCCCATGAATGCCCCCCGTCATTTAGGCCAAAGATCTCCGACCTCATCGGTGACACCTATCAGGCTCAGATCGAAGAAACCATTGAAGATGCCAAGAACACCC
>ENA-USUG01001973-USUG01001973.1-human-gut-metagenome-genome-assembly--contig:-NODE-1973-length-32546-cov-6.632757_pt1 | contig 32546 bp, 34 predicted proteins | sample MGYA00250059_ERZ773394 | MGnify/ENA primary metagenome ERZ773394 (study PRJEB29103, sample SAMN06111957) | human gut metagenome | biome: human gut; feature: ankylosing spondylitis patient; material... | reverse complement strand
GGCGAGATGTACCACCCGGACTCGGTGGTCAACATCCACAAGAAGATCCTAAAGGATGCAGGGCTGGAACACCTGAGATTTCACGACTTACGACACACATTCGCAACCTTAGCACTGCAAAACGGCGTAGACGTGAAAACGGTATCCAGTATGCTTGGACACTTCGACGCGGGATTCACGCTAAGAACCTACACCCACGTCACACGCCAGATGCAGGAAAGCGCAGCCGAAAAGATGGGCAATTTCATGGCACAAGTGATGTAAAAGCACAGGAGCGCCGGAGGAATGCTCCAAGTCTTCCTCCGGCGCATTGTGCCTTTATTCCTTGATCGAAAGAGCCAGATGCTCGACGATCTGCTCGACCGCGTCGGTTGTCAGATACGCCCCGCTCAAACTGACATTCGCGTGTGCGGTGCAGCATTCAGCCCAAACATGACCGCTGTCCGCCGTAATCAGGAATTCACAGCCGCTTTGCGTGGTGTAATAATATGCCTCTTCATACGAGCTATCCACGATGTAGCTCTGATTACTGTTTTCCCATGCTGTATCATAGCGAAAATCAAAGCTGACATACCCCTTGCCGTCCACTGCGCCATAGAGCGCTGAGAAATAATTGCCGGTAAATGTGCCGCCTGAATCGCACACGACATACGCAATGCCGGTTTCCGGCACAAAGCGATAGTTCTCATTCATCCACGTCAGATCCAGAGCAAACTTATCGTTTAAAAACGGAACCAGATCGTTGGGGTTCTCTGCCATATACTCCATCTTTTCTGCGCCGTCCTCGCGCGTAATGCGCCGGATGGAGAGTGCTGCGTCGCTGCTGAGAACCTCCGCAGAATCCCAACCGGAGCCTCCGCCACCGATTTTTTCTCCGTTTTTCCACTCGTCGGCGGTAATGCGGAGCGCCTCGGTCACGTCCTCTAGCGAATACGGCACATCCCCGTTCGGAAACGAGACCGCGACTGGCGTGTCGCCCTGCGGCTCTGGAATGTCGCTTTTGTCAGATACGAGGATCGAGTTGCGGAATACATAGACTGCGGCAGCCGCTGTCAGCGATAGTGCCAGCGCGACGATCAGCGCAATCGCCAAACGTGGCAAATGCTTTTTGGTTTTCATGATAGAAGCCTCCTGTTTTTCCCGGTGGGAGGCGATCTGCGCGCGGATGCGCGTTCGGCTACCGTCCGGCAGGCGAACAGAATCTGCAATACGCTTAAAATTTTGTTCCATGTCAATCCCTCCCGAGTTGTTCGTCCAACATTTTTCGCGCCCTGTGCAGGCGCATCGAAACGGCGGAAACAGAGATGTGCAGGAAACCTGCAATCTCGAAGCAGGAATATCCCTCCATGCAGTGCAGCACCACAACGAGCCGATATTTCTCCGGCAGCTCCATCACGGCACGGTAGAGAGCGTGATCCTCCGGCTCGGTCGGCAAAATCAGATCGTCTAATGCATCGGGAACGAACCTTTTTGCTGCTGCAAGCTGGTTTTTACAGTAGTTTACCGTCAGCTTTGTCAAAAATGCCCGCTCCCGACCGGGATAGACGCTCAGTTTCTGCTCCATCAGCTTGCAGAAAACCGCCTGCACCGCATCCTCCGCGTCATGCGGCGAACGCAGATACCCGAGCGCCACACGATAGACACTGTCGGCATATGTGTCATAGAGCGCCAGCACCTGTTCTCGTTTCATCTGTCTGTTTCTCCATTTCTTTGAGGCCTCATAGATATAACAATTCAGGAGCTCAAAACAGCACATTGTTTCAAAAAATTTTTGGATATGTCAAATATAACGTACATTTGAGCAAACAGCAACCGCTTGCAGCAGGAAAAAGTTTACCTGAAAACACAGAGCAGCGGAGAGGATAAGACAAACATCCTCTCCGCCGCTCTTTGGACATTTCGCCGTGTGGGTCACGGTTTGGGTCAAGCAATTTCGACGCCTGAAAATCCGAACGAATAAAAGAGAAAACCGGCGAAAATCTCTCGATTTTCACCGGTTTCTGGAGCTAGTGGCCGGACTTGAACCGGCGACCTGCTGATTACGAATCAGCTGCTCTACCGACTGAGCCACACTAGCATTGCAGATTGGAGATTTGCATCTCTCAAATTTGCTTGCATATCATAACATATGAACGTACTTTCGTCAAGCCCTAATTTCGCTTTTCGGAAAAAAAGCGCATATTGTCCGGTTCAGCCCCGCCGGAGGGTGTCCGGCGGGGCGCAGCTTATTCTCCTGTGACCGTGAACGTGCCGGTTTCATCCGCCGCGGCGTGCAGCGTATGAAGCGGGCTCACGAAGCTCTCGATGATTTTCTGGGCAATCGGGTCTTCAAGCTCTTTCTGAATCGTACGGCGGAGGTTCCGCGCGCCGTAGGTCACGGAATAGGACTTTTTGACCAGCGCGTCAATGACGCTCTCGTCCCACGTAAAGTCGATCCCGCGCTCCGAAAGCGCCTGCCGGAGATCCGTGAGCATAATGCCCGCAATCGCGCGGAAGTTTTCTTCCGTGAGCTTATTGAACGAGATGACCTCGTCCACGCGGTTAATAAACTCCGGCCGGAGGAACTCGGAGAGCGCCTTGATGGCCTTTTCCTGCGTCTGCTCCGATAAGCTCTTGCCGAAGCCGACCGAGCCGTCCTTGCGGTCAGAGCCGGCGTTGGAGGTCATGATGATGATCGTGTTTTCAAAGTTCACGACTCTCCCCTGCGCGTCCGTGATCCGGCCATCGTCCAGAATCTGAAGCAGGATATTCAGAACGTCCGGGTGTGCCTTCTCGAGCTCGTCAAAGAGAATGACAGAATACGGCCGGCGGCGGATTTTCTCCGTCAGCTGCCCTGCCTCGTCATAGCCGACATAGCCGGGAGGCGAGCCGATGAGCTTCGAAACAGAGTGCTTTTCCATGTACTCGGACATGTCGAGCCGAATGAGAGACTCCACAGACTCGAACATCTCGTTTGCCAGGCACTTGACAAGCTCCGTCTTGCCAACGCCCGTCGAGCCGACAAAGATAAACGACACCGGACGCTTCTTGGGCGAAATACCAACGCGGTTTCTCCGGATAGCCGCCGTAACGGCGCGGATGGCCTCGTCCTGCCCCACAATGTGTTCTTTAAGGCGCGTGTCGAGATTTTCCAGCTGCTCATACTCCTGCGCGCGGATCTTGCTCGCCGGGATTTTCGTCCAGAGCTCAATGATGTGCGCAAGGTTTTCCATCGTCAGAACCGGCTTCGGCTCTTCCTCCAGCACGGCGATTTCCTTCTCGAGCTGCAATTTGCGGCTGCGAAGCTCTGCCATGCGGGCAAAGTCCGCGTCCGCCTTATCCGGCTGGTCCATAAGCGCGCCGAGTTCGAGTTCAATATCGGCCTGATCTTTTTTGAGGGCTTCGAGCTTGCCGATGGACTTGTTTTTGAGGTTCACGTCCGAGCAGGCTTCGTCCAAAAGGTCGATGGCCTTGTCGGGAAGGAAACGGTCGGTGATGTACCGCTCGGAGAGAATGACGGTCTGCCGCGCGATCTCGGGCGGGATCTCCACGCCGTGGAATTCTTCGTAGTAGTGCGAAATGCCGCGCAGAATCGCGATGGACTCCTCGATCGTCGGTTCATTGACCGTCACGGGCTGGAAGCGGCGCTCGAGCGCAGAGTCCTTTTCGATATACTTGCGGTACTCGTCGAACGTTGTCGCGCCGATGACCTGAATCTCGCCGCGCGAGAGGGCGGGCTTGAGGATATTCGCCGCGTTCATCGAGCCTTCTGCGTCGCCCGCGCCAACTAAGTTGTGCACCTCGTCGATGACGAGGATGATGTTGCCGAGCTTTTTGACCTCGTCGATGAGGCTCTTCATGCGGCTTTCAAACTGGCCCCGGAACTGCGTGCCCGCGACGAGCGCGGTCAGGTCCATCAAATAGACCTCCTTGCCTTGCAGCTTGTAAGGTACTTCTTTGTCGACGATCCGCTGCGCCAATCCCTCGGCAATCGCCGTTTTGCCGACGCCGGGCTCACCGATTAAGCACGGGTTATTCTTCTGCCGCCGATTTAAAATCTGCACCACGCGCTCGGTTTCCACGTCGCGGCCGACAATGCGGTCGAGCTTCCCGTCGCGCGCCTTCTGCGTGAGGTTCTGGCAGTAGGTATCGAGAAATTTGCGTTTTTTATTCTTCTGTCCGTTCGGCTTATCGCCGCGCGGGGGATTTTGCCGGGGCTCTTCCTTCTGCGGAGTCAAGGCTTCCCCAGGGTTATTATTTCCGGCGTTTCCGAAGAGCTTGTTGAGGAACGGGAACGTCGCGGTCTGTGAGGCGTTGTCGTCGTCTTCCTCGTCCTCCGACGCATCGTCCGGATTCTGCGCGTTCGAAATCAGGCCCTCGAGGCCGTTCATCGTGTCGAGCATTTCACCGTTGAGGTTGTCGAGATCTTCGTCCGAAAGGCCCATGCGGCTGATCATGTCGTCGACAGGCTTGATGCCGAGCTCGCGCGCACATTTGAGGCAGTAGCCCTCATTGTTGGTCTGGCCGTTTTCAATCTTTGTGATGAACACGACCGCCAGATTCTTTTTACATTTGGAACATAAGGTTGGTTTCATGATATACGTTCTCCTACTCAGATAGGATCAATTTTTAAGAAGTATAGCACGGAATTGTGAACAATTCCAACGCCAATATATGACGGAACTGAAAATTCAAGGCAGTATGATCTCGCCGCGCCCACCGCCGAGCAGAACCGCCGAGCCGTCGGCGCGCATGATGACGTTTGTCGCGCTCGTCGTGTTCGCCTGCTCAAAATAGGGCTTCATTGCGCTGGTGTAGATGGTGAGCTTTTCCGCCGTCAGAACGGCAAGGTACTCCCCCGCCGCCGAAAAATCGAGGATCTGCACGTCGAGTTCGGCGCTTCCAAGCTCCGTGCCCGTTTTGTCAACGGTAACGACCGAACAGTGGTTGCCTGCCTTATACATATTCACGATCAAAGAGAGAAATCCGTCGCCGCCAAAATCAAAGTCCTTGAGATATGCGCCGTTGTACGTGTAGTCCGCCAGAAGGTTCCCGCTGACGTCGAGCCACTTCGCGCCGGACTCTCCCACAGCGCAGATGGTGCTCGCGTCCAGAAATGTCAGATCGTAAATAAGGTCGCCGCCAAGCGCGGCCGTAATGCCGGAATCTTCCTTCGCAGTCTGGAAAATGTGGAGGCTTGATGCGTAAATGCCATCCCGCTGGCCAAGTGACACACTGGCCAGATACTTTCCTCCTGCCGAGACCGCGCAGACGGGCATGAACTGACTGGCAGATAACCAGCGGTAGATCCGGTTCTGATTGCTGTCGTAGACGTATAGAACCGTCTTATAGCCGGACTCCGACGTCGCATAGCAGAGGCTGCCGTCCGCGGCCATATCCGCATCGAAAATCGGTCTCTGGGTCGTAAGGCTCAGAGCCGTCTCTCCCGACTGCCGCACAGCAAGAAGGTTCGTTCCGCCCACGTCGAAGGCCAGCGTGAGCTTGCCTCCTGTGCGGATAGCGGGGGTATCCAGTTTTGCCTGCACAACGGCAAGCTCGTCTCCGTTCGCGTCATAAAGACTGAGCCCGGAGACAGACGCCACGGCAAGGCCTCCCTGCAAGTCGGCATACTGGTTCGCGTTGTGGGAATCGAACGTAAAGCTGCCGCTGGCAGCGTCCGTTTTGACGTTCAGGTAGCGCACAAAGCGCTTCGCCGCGTCTAAATTCATAGAATCGCGGAACACGTAAAGCGTCACCGCGCCGCCCACCAGAACGAGCGCCAGCACGAACAGCACGATCCGCCGCGCGATGCTTTTCCCGGGATGGGGATCAAATTTTGAAACGTTATCCGACATGGAACACTGCCTCTCCGTCGTCATACCAGAGCTGGGTCATGTAGAGCCCGCCGGGCGGAACCGTGGGACCGGCAGCCTTGCGGTCGCCGTTTGCCAGGATATTGGCCACTTCCTCGGGCGGGAACTTCCCCTCCGCGGCGTACACAACCGTCCCCGCCATCGCGCGCGCCATGTTATATAAAAAGCCGTTGGCGCAGACGCGAAGAGAAATGAGATCGCCGTCCCGTTCGACCTCGTAGTGATAGACCGTGCGCACCGTGGACTTCACTTCCGTTCCGACCGAACGGACGGCGGCAAAGTCGTGCGTGCCGACAAACTGCTGCGCCGCGCGCTGCATGACCGCTTCGTCAAGATGCTTGGGATAGAACCACGCGCGATTGACATAAAACGGGTCCTTAATCGGGGAGTTGTAAATGAGATAGGTATATTCCTTCTTGACGCACGAGCCGATGGCGTTGAAGCCGTCATGCACCTCCATTGCGCCAGTGACGACGATGTCTCCGGGCAGGTGCGTGTTGAAGGCGTATGGAATGCGGTCCACAGGAATTCTCGCGTCCGTGCGGAAATTTGCTACGTAGACCTTCGCGTGAACGCCCGCGTCCGTCCGGCCGCAGCCGGTAATGTGCACCTTGTGGCCCACGACCATGGCGGCGGCTTTCTCGAGCGTCTGGCCGACCGTGATATCATTTTTCTGCACCTGCCAGCCGTGATAGGCCGTGCCGAGGTAGCGGAGCGTCAGGGCAATGTTTCTCATAGCGTTCTCCCGTGTGATAAATTATAAGCCGAAGTGCCGCAGCACAATCACGCCCGCAAGCATCAGCGCGCCAAGGCAATATGCCGTATAGTCGCGTCCCGCATAATGGAGCGCATGGAGCTTGGTGCGTCCTTCTCCCCCGTGGTAGCAGCGGCACTCCATCGCGGTGGCCAGCTCGTCTGCCCGGCGGAAGGCCGAGATGAACAGCGGCACCAGAATCGGAATGAGCGCTTTTGCGCGCGCGAGGATGTTTCCGGACTCAAAGTCTGCGCCTCTTGCTTTCTGGGCGGACATGATCTTGTCGGTTTCCTCGATGAGCGTGGGGATAAAGCGAAGCGCGATGCACATCATCATTGCAAGCTCATGGACCGGTGCGCCGATTTTTTTCAGCGGGCTGAGTAAGCTCTCCAGACCGTCCGTCAGCGCAATCGGGCTCGTGGTGTAGGTGAGCATGAACGTCCCCGCCACCAAAAGCGTGATGCGCAGCACCATGAAAACAGCGTTTTCGATGCCCTGCTTTGTGATCTTGAAAATCCAGAACTGCACGAGCGGTTCGCCCTGCCCGTAAAAGAGGTTCAGAACCGCTGTCAGAATGATGATCAGCATCAAAGGCTTGAGGCCCTTCAAAATAACCTTCAGATGGATTTTGGAAATCCAGACGACAGCAAGCAGGCACCCCGCCACAAGCGCGTACCCCGCCGCGCCCTTCGCAAGAAACAGCGCCACGATGTACACGATTACGAGTACGAGCTTCGTTCTGGGGTCCATTTTGTGGACGGCGGTTTCGCCCGGGAAATACTGGCCGAGCGTCACATCCTTCAGCATGCGGCCTTCCCCCCTTTCAGAAGCGGCAGGAGAAGCTTTTTCGCCTGCTCCACCGTAAAGGCGGAGGCCGGAACATCCACGCCGAGCTCACGCAGCTTTAAAAGCACCTGCGTCACCTTCGGCACGGCAAGTCCCATCTGCACGAGCTCCTCCGGTTTCGCGAACACCTCCGCAGGCGTTGCATCCATGACGAGGTGCGAGTCGTTCATGACAAGAAGCCTGTCGACATTGGAGGCGATCTCCTCCATCGAATGGCTCACCATGATGACCGACGCGCCCTGCGCCGCCTGATAGGCCCGGATATTTTCCAGAATGCTCTCGCGGCCGACGGGGTCCAGTCCCGCCGTGGGCTCATCCAGAATCAGAACGTCCGGCTCCATCGCGATCACGCCCGCAATCGCGGCTCTGCGCTTCTGCCCGCCGGAAAGATCGAAGGGCGATTTTTCAAGGTCCTTGTCCGTAATGCCGACAAAGCCCGCCGCACGCAGCACACGCGCGCGAACCTCGTCCTCCGAAAGGCCCATGTTCTTGGGGCCGAAGGCGATGTCCTGAAAGACCGTCTCTTCAAAGAGCTGATACTCCGGGTACTGGAACACCAGCCCCACATGAAAGCGCAGGCGGCGCGTGAGCTTCGCGTCCGACCACACATCCTGCCCTTCGAACAGCACCTGCCCGTTTGACGGCTTCAAAAGGCCGTTCATGTGCTGGATGAGCGTCGATTTTCCAGAGCCCGTGTGGCCGATCAGGCCGACAAACTCGCCCCGCCCGACCGTCAGGCTCACATTGTCCAGCGCCACATGCTCAAACGGCGTATCCGCGCCGTAGACATGCGACACATTTCGAATTTCTAATACAGGCTCCAACCGTTTTTCCTCCGAAATCAGGCTTTCGCCTGCGAAATTTGCCGAAGCAGGGCTTGCGCGCAGTCGTCCACGCTCAGAGCGTCCAGCGGAAGCGCGCAGCCGTCGTCATCGAGCGCTTTCAGCAAAAGCGTCGTCTGCGGCGCGGTCAGTCCGACGCTTTGCAGAAGGTCGATCTTCGTAAAAACGTCCTTCGGCGCGCCGTCGGCAATGATTTTCCCGTCATCCATCGCAATCACGCGGTCGGCGCAGATGGCCTCGTCCATGTGGTGCGTGATCAAAATGACCGTGATATTCTGCTCACGGCTAAGCTTTTCGACGATCGAGACAACCTCCTGCCGTCCCTGCGGGTCCAGCATCGCGGTCGGCTCGTCGAGCACGATGGTCTTGGGCTGCATCGCGAGCACACCCGCAATCGCAACGCGCTGCTTCTGGCCGCCCGAAAGAAGGTGCGGCGCGTGCTTTTTGTAGGCCGCCATACCGACGGCCTCCAAGGCTTCATCGACGCGTCTGCGGATTTCCTGCGTCGGAACGCCGAGATTCTCGGGTGCAAACGCCACGTCCTCTTCCACGACGTTCGAGACAATCTGGTTATCCGGGTTCTGGAACACCATGCCCACCTGCTGGCGGATGGCAAGGAGGTTCTCTTCCTGCTTTGTGTCGAGCCCGTAAACCGTCACCGTGCCGCCCTCGGGCAGCAAAATCGCGTTTAAGTGCTTGGCAAGCGTCGATTTGCCGCAGCCGTTGTGCCCCAATACGGCGACAAAGCTCCCCTGCTCGATATCGAGGCTCAGGTCCTGAAAGACCACATGCTCGGTTGCTGTGTCGTCCGGGTAGGAATACGCGAGGTGCCGGATCTCAATTGCGTTTTCCATGCTCAGTCCCTCGTCCACCGGCCGGTGCTGCCGCACGGAAGGGCAAGGCCGGTATTTGTCACCGGGAGGCCCAGCTCGTCGCAGCGCGTTTTGCCGCCGTATTGTTTGGATACCAGCGTATCTAAAATGTAGCCCAGCACCGAGGGGGCCAGCCCCGTGGTGTAGGAGTTAATGATCACAAAAAGCGGATCGTCGCTCAGGACCTTACTCACAAGCTCCACGAAGGGGTAGAGGTTGTCTTCGAGCTTCCAGATTTCGCCCGAAGGTCCCCGCCCGTAGCTCGGCGGATCCATGATGATCGCGTCGTAGCGCCGGCCGCGCCGGATCTCACGCTCTACAAATTTGCCGCAGTCGTCGACGATCCAGCGAATCGGTTTCTCTTCCAGCCCAGAAGATCTTGCGTTTTCCTTTGCCCAGGCAACCATGCCCTTCGCCGCGTCCACATGGCAGACGCTCGCACCTGCCGCTGCGCAGGCAATCGTCGCGCCGCCCGTGTAGGCAAAGAGATTCAGAACGCTGATGGGCCGTCCTGCGTTTCTGATTTTCTCCATCGCAAAGTCCCAGTTGGCGGCCTGCTCGGGAAACACGCCCGTGTGCTTAAAGTTCATGGGCTTTACGTTGAACGTGAGCTCCTTATATCGCACCTGCCACTGCTCAGGAAGATGCAGGTTTGACCATTTTCCGCCGCCAGTATTGGAGCGGCTGTATTTTGCGTCGTATTTGCGCCACAGGGGGTGATTTTTAGGCGTACTCCAAATCACCTGCGGGTCTGGGCGCACGAGGATATACTTTCCCCAGCGCTCAAGCTTTTCCCCGCTCGAGGTATCGATGACTTCATAGTCCTTCCATTCGTCTGAAAGCCACATAGCGTTCTCCTGCTGTTGTTTAATCGTTCTGGCTGCCGCCCGTGAGGATATCGCGCACAGCGGCGGAAATGCGGCTTGCGCTGTCTTCCTCTTCCTCGTCTTCTGGCGCTTCGGGATCGGGCAGATCGTCTCTTGTGTGGATATAGCACTCGACATTGATCGCGTCCACATCCGGGCTCAGAGCCGGGTAATAGCCCGCGGGCAGAGAGTCGTTCGGCACGGCGTAGGCCTGGTCCTGCACCGTGATCCCGCGCACGGGGAAGGCTCGCGAAACATCCAGAAGTCCCACGGTTTTCGTCGTATTGCCCTCGACCTGCTTGCAGTATTCATTGACCACGTGCCCAGAAGCGCCGCAGATCTCCACTTCCTTATGGACATCACAGTTCTGCGTCGGCACATCGTAGAGACTGAGCTCCACAGTCACGGCGCGGCTTCCTCTCGGGTCTTCGCGGCAGGCGTCTGTCATGAGCAGGCCGCTGTCGCGGCAGACCGTGCACTCGACCACGTTTGTGGGCTTGTTGAATTCCTTGTTGGGAAGGCCGTCGTGCACCTGCTCCATGACCTTCTGCCACAGGACGATGGCGGGATTCGTCGACGAATCCGTCAGCACGACCTCCTCGGGGTCGTCGTAGCCGCACCAGACGACGCCGGTATAATAGGGCGTATAGCCCGCAAACCAGCGGTCAAAGTCACTCGTCGTTGTGCCGGTCTTGCCCGCGACGGTCATGTTTTCGATCTGTGCGGCCGTGCCGGTTCCGGATTCGACGGTGTTCTCCAGCATATAGGTGATATACCAGGCCGTCATGTCCTTCATCGCGACGTGCGACTGCTGCGTGTTATCGAGCACGACCTTGCCGTCGGAGTCTACGACCTTCGTATACGTCCGCGCCTCGCGGTACACGCCCTCGTTTGCAAACGTCGCGTACGCCTGCGCCATCGCCTTGACGGTCACGCCCCGGGTCAATCCGCCCATCGCAAGAGGCGCCAGGTCCACGTCCGAAAACGTGTCTCCCGCCGCGTTTACATAGGAGGAAACGAGCGTGCTGAGTCCCATTTTTTCCTTCGCGAACTCGAAGCTGTATTCCGGGGTCATCTGCGCGACGAGCTTGACGGGGATCGTGTTGATGGAAAGACCCACAGCCTCGTTGATGTTCATGAGGCCCCTGTAGATCGAATCGGAGTTTTTCGGCCAGTGCCGCGCGTCGGTAAACGAATACGGCGTATCGTCCATGACCGTTGCGGGCGTGATGAGCCCGAGCTCCAGCGCGGGCGCGTAGACGGAAACGGGCTTGATGGTCGAGCCCGGGGACAGATAGCTCTGCGTCGCGCGGTTCAGAATCAGGCTCCCCTGCTTTTCGCCCACGCCGCCGGCCACAGCCACAACGTCTCCCGTCTTATTGTCAATGATAACAATGCCGGATTGCAGCTGCTGAGAGCTTGCGGTCTTGGGGATGTTGTCAAGATTCTGATAAACCTCCTCCACTGCCGCCTGCACGTCGGGGTTGAGCGTGGAGTAAATCTTATAGCCGCCCGTCATGAGCATCTTGCGGACAATCGTCTGATCGTAGCCGGTCTTTTCGCTGAGGTCCCGCACCACGTCGTTGATGACCTGATCTTCAAAGTAGGAATAGTAGTCCTCATCGCCGGAGGCTTCGCCGCTGGCATTATGGAGCACCAGCTCCTCCGCCACGGCCGTATCGTGCTGCTCCTGCGTGATATACTTCTGCTCGAGCATCTGGTCGAGAATAATGACCTGCCGCTCCTTGTTCTTGTCGGCATTGATATACGGGTCGTAGATCGAGGGGTTATTTGTGATGCCGATGAGCGCGGCGCACTCGGCAAGATCGAGCTCGCTCACGCTCTTGCCGAAATAAACCTGCGACGCAGACTCCACGCCCTCGCAGTTTTCGCCGAGCGCAATGACGTTGAGATAGAGCTCCATGATCTGCTTTTTCGTGTACTTCTTCTCAAGTTCCAAAGCGCTGAAAATTTCAACAAGCTTGCGGCGCACCGTGACCTCGTCGCGGCCCGTGATATTTTTGACGAGCTGCTGCGTGATCGTCGAACCGCCCGCTTCTCCTCTTCCGAGGAACATTTTGACGCAGGCCTTAAGCGTCGTCACCCAGTCCACGCCCTGATGGTCTTCAAATCGCTTGTCCTCGATGGCGATGCAGGCATGAATGAGGTTCTTGGGAATGTCCTCGTACTTCACCCACGTGCGGTTCGCGCCGCCGTAGAGCTTGCGCAGAACGACGTCCTGTCCGGTCTTCGGGTCTTCATAATAGATGACGGAGGTTTGATCGAGCGTAAAGCCGTCGATCGAGTCGACCTGTGCGGAGAGATTGTTTTTGACGTACAGGGCAAACAGACACGCAAAAATCAGCGTCGTCAGAAACAGCACCAGTACCATCGTGCCGAATACCTTTCCGAAGCCTTTCAAAATCCGCCGTGCCGCAGAGCCGGAGGGCTGTGTATTTTTATCTGCTCGCATGTTGTTCCTCCATTTTATCGCAAAAAAGCGCCCGCATTTTCCTGCAAAAAGCAGGCACAATATACCATTTTATTTTTCATCGTTACATTATATCATACGTGTCAATTAGTTTGGAAACAAAATATGAATATATGTGGGGGCTACCGGAAAAAGCTGACGCTTTCTCCGGCAAAGGGGATGCGCCTCGACTGCGCGCATAATTTTGCGCCGGAGGCGCAAAATTCCACACTTGCGAGGCGTAGGGTATGTTTCCGGTCGGCGGAGCCGCCGGATAACATGATTTCCATTTTATTTCGCGCCTGCGGGCGCGAAACTCTGCGAGGCTTTTGTATGCGGCTTTGCAAATCCGGGAAAAGTAACGCTGAACGGAGGAAGATAGATGATAAAAAAAAGACGCATATGCGCGCTTTTGATGGCGCTTGGATTGGGGATTGGCGCTCGAACTTATTTTCTGACGGTGAAGGGCGGCAGGATTTGCTATCGCGAGCTGCCGGGAACTGCACTTGTTGACACTGGGCGAAGCATCTTCTCTCTGCCGCGCGCAGAGGACCGGGCGCTTTTATCGCAGGGCGTGTATGTCGCGGGACGGGCGGCTTTGACGCGTGTGCTGGAAGATTTTTGTTCCTAAATTGCGTGCCGGCAGAATTTCCTCTTGATTTTGTATGCGCAAGACGTTAAAATAGGTGCAAGAACAAATCCTGCGGAGGACGCAACAATGAACGAAGAATACGGAAGCGACTTTATCTCTATCACCGACGAAGACGGCAAGGAGTATGAGCTGGAGGTTCTGGCAGAGCTGGAATACGAAGGCAGCAAATATCTGGCCCTCGTTCCCGCCGAGGATAACGGCGAGGAAGACTTAGAGGTCAGCATTCTCAAGGCCGTGGACGAAAACGGCGAGGAGATTCTGGTCACCATCGACGACGATGATGAGCTCGAGGCCGTGTACGGCGCGCTGATGGATCTCATCTACGAGGACGAGGACGCCGAAGAGACCGAAGAGAACTGAGCGCGGCAAAAGAATATGTCATGTTTCCCTGCGGGGTGCGTGACGGCTCCACTTAAACCCACATTATATTCAGGGGATGCCGGAAAACTTCCGGTGTCGATTGCAGGCCTCCCGCCCACGGCTCTGACCGGTGGTGGACGTTGGAAGCAGAGAAGCATCGGAGAGGCAACCCACCTGCCCTTTCGTGCAGGTTATAATTGGAGTCGCACGGCCTTCGCGGGGATTCGCTTTGCGTGCGGACTTTGCCGCGCGTTTTTTTGAACAGGAACAAAGATCGGGGTAAGGTGCAGCGCCTTACCCCGTTGCTTTATACTTTGAGAAGGTCATCGCTTCCCGGTCTTCTCGAGAAGCGTCTCATAAATTGCCCGCGTCTTTGCTTCGTCGTCCATACCGATGACAAGCGTTTTCCCGCCGGAGGTCAGGACGATATATTCTTTCGCGTTCGTATAGGCATACAGCGTATAATTGCCGAATTCGCCGTTTCGGAACGCGCCCATCGAGAGCTTCGGAGAACCAAAACCGTTCGTCCGCACGCCGGGGTCAAAATCGCCGCGATACTCGACCGTATCGATCTTGGAATACTCAACGCGCAGATCCGACCAATAGCTTGCCTTGATCGTCAGCGCATCTTCGCCGCAATTTATCTCCATGCCGCCGGTAAAAAGCAGCAGCGCAGCGCCGAGCAGAATGACCGGAACCGTGACGGCTGTGATTTTCGACGCGATTTTTTCCGCCTTTGTTTTGGGCGCTGTGTCATATACTACGCCCGCTTTCCGGTCCTGCCGGAAAATTGCGTAAGAATACGCGATCGGAAGAAGTCCCAGCGCAGCCACGACGCACACCATCACCCAGGCCATCGCCAGAAGCGGGAGAAACACGGAAATGAGAAGGAGCAGTCCTCCGCAGACCCAGACCTTTCCGGCAAAGCGGTGCGTCCGGTTCCAGTTTTCCTCGTTTCCGAGCGTCCAGGAAACCTTGATGCCAAGCGTCAGGTTTCTTCTGAGCTTCGGCAGATAATTGCCGACCCACAAAAACAGCACGCCGAGCAGCCCCGGCACAAGCATCGCAGGCTCCTGCTCTTTTCCCGAAGCCGCCCGATACAAAATGCCGCTCGTCACAAGCGAGCACGCGGGCACGATCCAAAAGATCATCTCCAGAGCCTTCCGGCTCTGCTGCCGCTTTTCCTGATCCCAAAGAGTCAGCCGCAGGCAAAACAGATGCACCAGCAAATACAGAAGCGGCAGGCCAAAGACCGCCAGTGCCTTTCCGGCGGTTCCATCTGTGATTCCATCCGCGCCCCAGTGCGTCGCCATCGTATCCGGAAGGTGGTTCCACATGATAATCCCGTACACAGCCGGAAGCAGGATCACGGCCGACGAGAGAAAAATCTTCGCCTTATTTTGTTTGATCATCGCTGCAGTCTCCTTTCAAATCCGCAAGCCAGAGCATTGTTTCCTCCAACACAGAGGTATTGATCTCATAGAAAATGAATTTTCCCTCGCGGGTATCACGAATCAGGTCAGCTTCTTTTAAAACTGACAAATGCCTCGAAATCGCGGGCGCGGATACGGAAAAGTGCGCCGTGATCTCCCCTGCCGGCATGCGCCCTTTTTTGAGCAGGTTCAGGATCTCCCGGCGAATGGGGTCCGAGAGCGCCTTTAATGTCTGCTGCAATCCCATAGCTCACGCTCCTTTAACATTTAACTTAATCGTTAATTATATAATACACAGTGCATGCGGATTTGTCAACAGCCGCGCGCGTTCCTCCGGTTTTCCCGTCCAGTACAGTCCATTTCCGAAAAAATTATGAATTCCGAAAGAAAGGCTTGCATGTACGCGGCTTTTTCTGTATAATACGTGGAGTGTCGCCTGCGGGCGAAGCAAGAATACACGAGAGGAATGATCCTGAAATGAGCGCATCGCGCGAAAAGAACAAGCGCAAGGAGCAGATTGCTTCCGGCGAAACCCCCGCTGTACCCGAGAAAAAGGGTATGAGCAAGGGTCTGAAATGGACCATCGGCATCATCTGCCTTGTATTGGTAATTGCCATCGTCACGTTTTTCTCCATGCTGACCAGCGGCTATCTGGCCCGTCACGCGACCGCGGCGACTGTCGGCGGCCACAAGCTGACCCCCGCCATGGTGAACTATTTCTATAAGGAAGCCTACAACTCCATGAGCAGCCAGTACGGCGACATGATGAGCTACCTCATCGACACCAACACGCCGCTCAACGAGCAGTATTACGACGAAGAAAACGGCGTGACTTGGGCCGATACCTTCACGGAGCAGGGCCTGCAGAGCGCGGCGCGCCTGTTTGCCATCTACGACGAGGCAGTCGCCAACGGCGCGACCCTTACCGAGGACGATCAGGCAAACATCGACGCGACCGTCATGAACCTCACCACCTATGCCTCCCTCTACGGCTACTCCAACGTCAACGGCTATATCGCCGCTATGTACGGCGCGGGCTGCAACGAGAAGAACTTCCGTGAGTTCCTCACCATCGAAATGCTCGCCACCCGTTACTCCGAGGATGTGGAAGCCGAGCCCACCTATACCGACGACAAGCTCGTAAGCGAATACGAAGCTGACCCCGACACCTATGACACCGTTGACTACCGCGTTTTCAACGTGACCGACAGCCTGTTCGACGAGACCGACGAGGAGAAACTCGCCGAGCTCAAGAAGACCGCTGCCGACGAGATGCTGGCCGCCGCTGAAAAGGGCGACGAGGCCTTCATTTCCGCGGCCTACGAGCATGCTTCCGAGGACACCAAGGACAGCTACACCGACGACAGCTACACCCTGCGCACGGAGGTGCACCACAGCGAGTCCGAGCTCTCCGACTGGCTCTTTGATGCCAGCCGCAAGACCGGCGACGCTACCTGCATCGAGTCTGACGGCACGTACTACATCGCGATCTTCGAGTCCCGCGACACGCACGACTACGCGCTGCCGAACGTCCGCCACATTCTGATCTCTGTCACCGATACAACGGACGAGGACGCCATGGCGGAGGCCAAGGCCAAAGCGGAAGAGCTGCTTGCCCAGTATGAGGCCGGCGAGCACACGGAGGACGCGTTTGCCGCCATTGGCGACGCTGCGCTGGAAAACGGCACGGCCGCAGAATCTGCCCGCTATGAGGACATTACGCCGGGTCAGATGGTCGAAGACTTTGAGAACTGGTGCTTTGAGGACCACGAGGTCGGCGATACCGGCATCATCGAAAGCTCCTACGGCTATCATGTCATGTACTTCTCCGGCTATGGCACGAACTACCGCATGAAGCTCGTGGAGGACCAGCTCCGCAGCGATGCGTATGACGCATGGTTCGCTTCCGTCACCGAGGGTGCAACGGACAACATCCAAACAAATGCGTTTGGTATGCGCTTTACCACCAAGTAACAGTAAAAACGAAAAGGGGCTGCCTTGCGGCAGCTCCTTTTTTTGGGAGACAGTTATGCAGGAAACACAATTTGACCGGGAACGGATGCTTCTGGGAGACGAAGCAATCGATCTTCTGAAAGAATGCCATGTCGCCATCTTCGGTGTCGGCGGCGTGGGGAGCTTCGCGGCGGAGGCTCTGGCGCGCGCTGGCGTGGGCGCGATCACGCTCGTCGACCACGATACCGTGTCGCTCACGAACCTCAACCGGCAGCTGGTCGCCCTGCGCTCGACGCTGGGTATGCGGAAAACCGACGTGATGGCAGCGCGCATCCGGGACATCAACCCCGACTGCCGCGTCACGGTGCTTCCCGTCTTCTATGAACCCGAGACCCGGGAGGAGTTCTTTTCCCTCGGTTTTGACTACATTGCCGACTGCATCGACTCCACGCGCAGCAAATTGGACCTCATCGAGACCGCCATCACGCGCGGCGTTCCGATCATCAGCTCGATGGGAACCGGAAACCGGCTCGACCCCTCGAAATTCAGGATTACCGACCTGAGCAAAACCTCCGGCTGCCCGCTAGCCAAGGTCATGCGCCGAGAGCTTCGGGCGCGCGGGATCAAGCACCACACGGTCCTTGCCAGCGAAGAGCTGCCGCTTACGCCGAGGAAGCTTCCCGGTCAGGAAGCGGAAAGGCGCACACCGCCGGGCTCTGTGTCGTGGGTCCCGCCGTGCGCAGGTATGATGATCGCAGGCTATATCGTGCAGCAGCTTCTCACGCAAAAAGTGCCGGAACAACCGACAGAATAAATTATGCCTCCCCTGCCAACACTAGTGTGTACTTGACAGGGGAGGTTTTTTTATGAACGCTGCGCAGCCCGCCATCTGGAAATGTCTGCTGACCGGAGGCCTCGCCGGATTTGTCAACGGCTTTTTTGGAGCCGGGGGCGGCATGATCGTCGTGCCGCTTCTGATCCTGCTTGTAAAGCTCGAGGACAAAAACGCGTTTTCCTCGGCCATCAGCATCATTCTGCCGCTGACGATCGTCTCGCTCGTGATCTACGCGAAAAACGGCGCGCTGGACTTGAAAGCCGCGCTTCCCTACCTTCTCGGCGGCGCAGGCGGCGGAATCCTCGCCGGGCTCTGGTTCAAGAAGGTCTCGGCGCGATTTTTACACATTGCGCTGGGACTCCTGATTTTATTTGGCGGCGCGAGGTTAATTTTATGTTGACCTTCCTGATTGCCGTTCTGGCGGGACTCATCTGCGGCGTGCTCTCGGGGTTCGGAATTGGCGGCGGTTCGCTTCTCATGGTCTGGCTGACCGCCGCACAGTCCATGGAGCAGCGCACGGCACAAGGCGTGAATCTTCTGTATTTCCTCCCGACTGCTGCGTGTTCCCTCTTCTTCCACGTCAAAAATAAGCAGATCGTCTGGCGCGCCGTTCTTCCGGCGGCTCTGGCCGGCTGCCTGACCGCGATTCCCGGGGCGCTGCTGGCGTCAACGCTCGATACCGGCCTTCTGCGAAAGCTCTTCGGCGGCTTTCTCCTTCTCGTTGGGATCAGCGAGGTGTTTTTCAAGGGCAAAAAATCCGGCAGTTCAAGCTGAACCGCCGGATTTTCGATACCGTATTACACAATCATCATAACCACCGCAACGATCAGCAGCACAACGCCAACTGTGCGGCTCCAGCCGAGAGCCGCCTCAGAGGGCTCGCCGTCCTTGACCTTCCAGCCGACGTCGAGATACCACGTCAGCTGCGGACAGGCGGTGTTGATGCCGCCGACGAACAGCAGAAACAGGATGATTCCCCAGTTCTTTGCAGACGTATCCTCCTGCGTGGTGCGGACCTTGCGCAGAAGTCCCTTGAGCACCATGCCGCTCGGATATTTTTCAAAGTCAAAATTCAGGCTCGCTTCCCCGCGTCCGCTGCTGCTGTTCTCAGTCCACGTGTACGTCTCCCCGTCAGGATACGTAAACGTCACGCTGTAGCCGGTGCCGCTGGCGTCATACCGATAGGAATACGTATTTGTGCCATCCGAAATGGTGCCCTTGTCGTTGTCGATCGGCGTGACGGTGTAGACTCTCCCATCCCATCCGATGGAATACGGCTCGAGTGCGTTTTTCGTCTGCTTTTCTGCGCAGGCGCTCAGGCTCAGCACCAGCGCTGCCAGCACCGCCAATATCAGCACTGCAAACGCGATATTCCGCCGTTTTCTCATGCGCTTCTCCTTTCTCCGGTCCTGCCGCGAGGCAGTATCAATCCGCCATGCGGTAGGATTTGTCGAAATACTCGTAGTACGGGATCAAAAATTCGTAGCCTGCTTTGACTGCGTCCAGCAAATCTCTTGAATAAGACAGCTCGTCGTATTCGCGCTCGCAGACGATGGAGAACGAGCGGCGGTTGTACCAGCCGGAGAGCGCGTCGTCCGCGTGTCCCTTCGGTCTTGCATATTCGTCGCCGCGCAGGAAAAATGTCTGCTGCCGGTCGAGCTTCCTTGCCAGCTTCTCGAGCTCCTTCGGGTGCTGGTCGGCGTATTTCCGGAACCTTGCCGCCGCAGCCGGCTGACACCAGTAGCCAAAGCCATAGCTGTACCCCTCGCAGCCGATCTCAAACCAGAGGCAGGGCGCGTTTTCCCTGCCTTCCAGCTCATTCTGGAACGAGAACCAGATGTGATCCTTCAAAGGCCCCCGGCCAAATAGCCGCCTTGCGTCGCGGTATATCTTTGAGATGTGCAGATTCAGGTGCAGCTGGGGATGGTTTTCCGTCAGCCAGTCGTAAAGCTCGCCTGAAAGCTCCTTCGTCGGGGTCATGATAGATTCGTTAAATTGATCTTTTCTGGGATGGAACCATTCGCGCGAATTGTTGAAGCGGATGTCCCAGAAGAAATCCACGGTCTTGTCGCTGTAGCCTGTGAACATGCAGTGTTTTACTCCTTGTGCGTGCGAAGATAATTGAGATAGCCCTCTAAAATAAGGGACGCAGCAACCGCGTCGACGGTTTTCTTGCGCTTTTTGCCGTGGTAATTGTTGTCCGACAGAATCTGATGGGCCTCAATCGTCGTTCTGCGCTCATCCCATAAGACGATTTTCTCGCCCAGAAGTTCCTCGAGCTTCGCGGCAAATTCCCGGTAAAGGTCCGCTCTCGGCCCCTCGGAGCCGTCCATATTGCGGGGAAAGCCCATCACGAGGCGATGGGCTCCCGATTTGCGGTATGCCTCCGCCACAAGTTGGGCCGTTTTTTCTTTGTTCCAGGACTCAATGACGCTCGTCGAGCCTGTCAGCATCCCCAGCGCGTCCGAGACGGCCACGCCCGTGCGCGCGTCTCCCAGATCGATCGCCATTACCTTCATGTAAGCATCCTCCATATTGTGGTTTCATTTTTTATATTGTACCATGCTTTCGGCGCAAAGGCAATGCGGCGAATTTTTTCCGCATTTTTTCAAATTTTCGGTTGACCCGGGGCTTCATTTATGCTATATTGTTTCTACCTGCGAAAAAAGGGACACGTATGCCGTTTTTTCAGCCGCGTTGGCGCCATCGTAGTTTCGGCGTCGCCTAAATTTACAATAGAACGCGGTCATACAGGGAGGCAAGATTTAAGGAGGTGCCGAACAATGCGCGTGAAGATCACACTCAGATGCAACGAATGCAAGCAGAGAAACTACAACACGATGAAGAACAAGAAGAACGACCCTGACCGTCTCGAAATGAAGAAGTATTGCAGATTCTGCAAGAAGCAGACTGTTCACAGCGAGACGAAGTAAGGCAATGGCAAAGACATTGCAGAAAGGGTGAAATCATGGCAGAAGCAAAAAAGGAAAACTTCTTTGTGCGTGCCGGGAAGCGAATCAGCCGTTGGTTCCGCGAAATGAAGAGCGAGCTGAAAAAGGTCGTATGGCCCACCAAGAGCCAGATGATCAACAACACGCTCATCGTTCTGGCCTGTGTGCTGGTCGTCGGCATTTTCATTTGGGTTTTTGATGCGGTCGGCGGCGTCGTCGTCAACGGTATTATTACCCTCGTCAAGGGCTGAGCGGTACCATGGCGGAAGCAGCAAAATGGTATGTTGTGCATACCTATTCCGGTTATGAAAATACCGTAAAGGCCACCATTGAAAAAACCATCGAGACCCGCCAGCTTCAGGATCTCATCCACGTTGTCTCCATCCCGATGGAGACCGTCACCGAGATCACGGACAACGGCCCCAAGACGTACGACCGCAAGGTGTTCCCCGGCTATGTGCTGGTGAAGATGATCATGTCCGACGAGGCGTGGTACATCATCAAGAACGTGCGCGGCGTGACCGGCTTTGTCGGCTCGGGCACCAAGCCCACGCCGTTAACAGACGAAGAGGTGCAGCAGCTGGGCGTTGAAAAGCATGAGATCGTCGTTGCCTACAGTGAAGGCGACACCGTCAAGATTGCAGACGGCCCGCTGACGTCGTTTACCGGCGTTGTCGATATGGTGGATATCGAAAAGAACAAGGTGCGCGTGATCGTGTCCATGTTCGGACGCGAAACGCCCGTCGAACTCGAGCTCGATCAGGTCGAACTGGTCAGCGAGTAAGCCCCGGCTAGGTGCCGGAACGTGGGAGGGGTTCACCCCGCCAGAAATACGCGCGAGCGTATCACCACATTTATTCAGGAGGTGCTTATCATGGCACAGAAAGTAACAGGTTATATCAAGCTTCAGATTCCTGCCGCAAAGGCAACCGCCTCGCCCCCTGTCGGCCCGGCGCTTGGCCAGCACGGCGTTAACATTTCCCAGTTCATCAAGGAATTCAACGAGCGTACCAAGGATCAGGCCGGCTTCAAGATCCCGGTTGTCATCACCGTTTACGCCGACCGCAGCTTCACCTTCGTCACCAAGACCCCCCCGACTCCGACCCTCATTCTGAAGGCGCTCGGCATCGAGAAGGGCTCCGGTGTTCCCAACAAGGACAAGGTCGCTACCATCACCAAGGCGCAGGTCAAGGAAATTGCCGAGCGCAAGATGCCCGACCTGACCGCCAACACCATTGAAGCCGCGATGAGCCAGGTTGCAGGCACCTGCCGCAGCATGGGTATCGTTGTTGTCGACTAATTGCTTGACCCGAGGTATTCCGGCTATCGGCCGGGCCTCATAAATATGTGGGAGGATTATTCCGCATCACCACTAAGGAGGATATTACATTGTTTAAAGGTAAAAAGTACGTCGACAGCGCGAAGCTGATCGACCGCAGCGTCCAGTACGAGATCGCTGACGCGATGGATCTGGTTGTCAAGACCGCAAAGGCCAAGTTCGACGAGACTGTCGAAGTTCATATCAAGCTCGGCGTTGACTCCCGTCACGCTGACCAGCAGGTCCGCGGCGCGATCGTTCTTCCGAACGGCACCGGCAAGACCCGCAAGGTTCTCGTGTTCGCCAAGGACGCGAAGCTCGACGAAGCCCTCGCAGCAGGTGCTGATTACGCCGGCGGCATGGAGCTCGTGGAAAAGATCCAGAAGGAAAACTGGTTCGACTTTGACGTTGTCGTCGCTACCCCCGACATGATGGGTATCGTCGGTCGTCTTGGTAAGGTTCTTGGCCCGAAGGGTCTTATGCCCTCCCCCAAGGCCGGCACCGTGACCCCCAACGTCACCGCCGCTGTTAAGGAGATCAAAGCTGGTAAGATCGAGTACCGTCTCGACAAGACCAACATCATCCACTGCCCGATCGGCAAGGCTTCGTTCGGCACCGAGAAGCTCGTTGAGAACTTCAACGCGCTCATGGGCGCTGTCATCAAGGCAAAGCCCGCCGCTGCAAAGGGCCAGTATGTCAGAAGCTGCACCGTCGCTTCCACGATGGGCCCCGGCATCAAGGTCGCAGCCGCAAAGCTGTAATTTTGTCCTTGACATTCTCCATTTTTCTGCTATAATAATCTAGCTGCCAAAGACAGCAGGAGGCATCATGCCGTAATGGACAAGCGTCCATCCTGCCGAGGTTTCGCAAAAATGGTAACATTTTCTGTGTCCTCATGTCTTTTGGCATGAGGACATTTTATTTCTCGGAGGTGACATTCATGCCCAACGCAAAGGTTTTAGAGACCAAGAAATCCATCGTTGATGCTCTGTCTGATAAAATTCAGAACGCTACTTCTGCTGTTTTTGTAGACTACAAGGGCATCACCGTCGCACAGGATACCGAGCTGCGTAACCAGTTCCGTGCTGCGAATGTCGAATATTCTGTCGTGAAGAACACGCTGACCCGTTTCGCCGCCAACAAGGCTGGCTACACCGAGTTCGACGAGCTTCTCAACGGCACGACGTCCATGGCGTCCACCACGGAAGACCCCATCGCTCCGGCTCGCGTCATTTGCGAATTTGCCAAGAAGAACAAGAACGTCGTCAAGATCAAGGGCGGCATGGTTGAAGGTAAGGTTCTGTCGGTTGACGAGCTCATGTCCTTCGGCGAGCTGCCTTCCAAGAACGCGCTCGTTGCGCAGGTTCTCGGCACGTTCCTCGCTCCTATTTCTTCCCTCGCTGTTGTCCTGAATCAGATTCTGGAACAGAAGGGCGGCGCTCCCGCAGAGGCTGCGGAAGCAGAAGCTTAATTTCACTTTCACCTAACCTGAACACAAAACATTTAATTGGAGGTAATTACAATGGCATCCGAAAAGATTACTGCTATGATCGAAGAAGTTAAGACCCTTACCGTTCTGGAGCTGGCTGAGCTGGTTCATGCTCTGGAAGACGAGTTCGGCGTTTCCGCCGCTGCCGCTGCTGTTGCTGCTCCCGCTGCCGGCGCTGCTGCTGCTGAGGAAGAGAAGACCGAGTTCGACGTCGTGCTGAAGTCCGCCGGCGCCAACAAGATCGCTGTCATCAAGGTCGTCCGTGCCGCTACCGGCCTGGGCCTGAAGGAAGCGAAGGAGCTCGTCGACGGCGCTCCCAAGAATCTCAAGGAAGGCATCTCCAAGGACGACGCGGAGAAGCTCGCTGCCGAGCTCAAGGAAGCTGGCGCAGAGGTCGAGGTCAAGTAATTTTACTTGTCATTATCAAAACACGCTGCATGGGTCATGCAGCGTGTTTTTTGTGTTTTGATCTGTAATTTTCCAAATTGTGCGTAGGGGTCGATGCCCACATCGACCCCTTGGGCACCAACGAATTCGCCGAAGATTTTCGCGTTTCGGAAATACATTTTGCCGGAACGATGTGGGCATCGTCTCCTACAGTACTAATTGTAGGACTCTGCAAAGAAGAACCCCGATTGCGGTCGGCAGGAGCATCCCAAGAAATGCCCATTTCGCGCTGCCGGATTCCTTGCTGATGGTCAGAACTGTCGTGCTGCACGGCCAGTGGAAAAGCGTGAAAACCATCACGCAGAGCGCCGTCTTCCACGTCCAGCCCGCCTGCACCAGCTGCGAGCTCACATCCATCGTCTGCGCCTGCGCAAGGCTCCCACCAGAGGATAAAATCATCACGCAAACCGGAAGCAGCAGCTCATTTGCCGGAAAGCTCAAAAGAAATGCCAGCAGGATCGCGCCGTTCATCCCAAGCCATGCGCCCACAGGATCAAGCACCTGTGAAAGCTTCGCCAGCGCCGGCAGACCATCCAGCGCGATATTTCCTAGCAGCCACAGCACAAGCCCTGCCGGTGCTGCCACGGCCACTGCCCTTCCGAGCACAAAGAGGCTCCTGTCCCGCAGCGAGCGGACAATCACCTTCCCGATCTGCGGCCTGCGAAACGGCGGCAGCTCAAGCGTAAAGTGGGACGGCGCACCCTTGAGAACGGTTTTTCCGAGCAGCAAGGATGACAGCATTGTCATCCCCACGCCAAGAAGCACGCAGCCGGTCAGAACCAAGGCCGCGAGCCATGCGTCGCTTGCCCCAAAGAAGAGTGCGCCGAGCGTCAGCAGCGTCGGAAAGCGCCCATTGCATGGCACAAGCGCGTTTGTGAGCATCCCGATCAACCGCTCACGCTCGGAGTCAATGATCCGGCAGCCGCTCACACCCGCCGCGTTGCAGCCAAAGCCCATACACATCGTGAGTGCCTGCTTACCGCAGCTGCCGCATTTTTCGAAGCATCCGTCCATCAGAAACGCGACGCGCGGCAGATACCCCGCATCCTCCAGCAGCGTAAAGAGCGGAAAGAAAATCAAAACCGGCGGCAGCATGACGGAAACAACCTTCGCCGTCGTCTGGTAAACGCCTGCAATCAGCGCGCCGGAGAGCCATGGAGGCGCGTGGAAACTGTCAGCCACCGCCCACAAGATCGCCTCCACCGCGTCAAAGCCGCGCTGTAAAAGCTGTGATGGCACATTTGCGCCCTGAATCGTAAGCCAGAATACGAGCCCCAATAGCCCCGCCAGCAAGAGCAGTCCTGTCACCTTGCCCGTGAGCAGCCGGTCAGCCCGGAGTTCGCGCGTTTTTGTGTCCTGCCTCGTTTCACGCACAACCTTTTTTGCGATTTCCTCCGCACACCGGACAAACTGCGCCGCGATCTCGTCAGAGTCCCGCCCGGACGCGCCATACAGCGCCTCCGCGCCCAAATGCGATTCGCGGATGGAATCCGGTACCACGCCGCACCGCCGCGGTCTCGGCGCTTCAAAGCCGTCCAGAATCCGCCGCAGCTGCTCGAGAAGCTCACCCATGCCCTCTTCTCTGCTCGCCGACGCGGCCACAACCGGCACACCGAGCTCAAATGACAGCGCAGCAAGGTCGATCTCGATCCCCTGCTTTTGCGCCTCATCCATCAGATTCACGCACACGATTACCCGGTCGGTCAGCTCCATGACCTGCAGGGCCAGAATTAAGCTCCGCTCCAGACTCGTCGCGTCACATACGGCGATCACGCAGTCGGCCTCGCCGCCGGAAATAAATCCGGCCGCCAGCGTCTCCTCCTGCGATTTGCTGACCAGCGCGTATGTACCGGGGAGGTCTACCAGCCGGATTTCCTCGCCTTTGTACATACAGACGCCCTGCGCGAGCGAAACGGTCTTTCCCGGCCAGTTTCCGGTGTGTTGTCGCATGCCGGTCAGGGCATTAAAAATCGTGCTCTTGCCGACATTCGGGTTCCCCGCCAACGCGGCGACTGAAACCGCTTTTGTCTGCCGATTCTTCGTCATGACACGCGCTCCACGAAAATTTCCTGCGCGTCTGCCGTTCTCAGCGCAAGGACGGCGCCGCGCACCGTGAAGGCCATCGGTGAGCCCGCAGGCGCAGCAAAGCGGCACGAAACGAGCGTCTGCGGAATCAGTCCCAGGTCAAACAGTCTGCGCCGCAGCGCGCCTTCTACGCAGATCTCCGCCACCCGGACCGTTTCTCCCGGCGCGATTGCTGCAAGCGGTATTCTCTGCTGCATGAATCTTTCCTCCCAACAAACCCGCTTTCCCCGGGTCTGGATCTTGCATGTTTGCATCAGTCTTTCGTATGATACAGCTTACGCAGCGCACCTTCAAAATGTGACAAAACGCGCGCCACCCAAAATCAGGGCAGCGCGCGTTTTTTGATTCGTCTATTACGGTAATGCGTCAAACGCAGGCTTGAGCGTTTCAAGCTTCGGGATGCTGCACATCGCGTTCCACGCCATGATGCCGCCGTCCAGTCCGTTCTCTAACAGTGCCCGAATCTGGCCGCTGACCTCCTCTGCGCCGTAGGTGTTGTACGGCGGGCGAATCGCGTCGTAAGCCTGAATCCACGTGCGCACGATGGCGGGACTCGGCGTTTCCGTCTGGCGCTTGACCGCGTTTTTCGCCCAGTCGAGAAGCGTCTCATACGGATGCTCCCAAGGCCTGTACGTGCCGTTCTGCGCGAAGTGGTCGGGATACGGCATGCCGCTGATCACGTCGACGACGTTGCTGATGGCGGGCCAGTACTGGCCGTAGGCTGTGACGTAGCTGCCGGAGGTTTCGCCGAACACGTCGGCGCTGACATACACGCCCACGTCATGCAGCTCATCGCAGGCGAGCATCAGAAAGCGCTGGATGGCCTGCGCCTTCGTCTCGTCATATTCGTTGCAGTAGTCGATGTTGCCGTCTTCCTCGTAGTAATACGTGCCGTCCGGGAAACGGACATAGTCGAACTGAATTTCGTTGAAGCCGAAAAGGCTGACGGCCTCCTTGGCCAGCTCCACCTTGTATTCCCACACATAGCGGCAGAAGGCGCTCGGCCAGTAGCTGCCCGCGATATATAAGGGGTCCCCCGATGCGTCGGAAATCGCGTATTCGGGGTGGTCGCTGACAAAGAACGAGTCGTTGAATGTGGTCAGGCGCCCGATCACGTAGAAGCCCGCGTCCTTGATCTTCTGGATGCAGGTCTTATATTCCTCCTGTGTGTTGTTGGCGTAGGAATCCGCCGTGGGCGAATATTTGCGGAAGACCTCGGAGTCGTAGCCGATGGACGTGCCGTCCATGATGTTGACAACGAAGGCGTTGATCTTCGTGGTCTTGGCGTAGGCGATGTACGCGTCGATATTCCCCAGCACGTCCGGGTCGCAGGTGAGATAGAGCGCGTAGACGTGCTCGGGCATGACGTTTTCCGTGAAGCTCGCCTTCTGGCGGGGATAATAGTCGAGGCTCTCGCCGTCGCCGCCGCCATACCGGTCCGCACGTCCCGCATGAATCATGTAGGTTCCGAAGCGGTCGTAGACCTCCATGGCCGCTTCCTGCGTGCTGGCGGTATATTCGCCCGAAATATAGCCCGTCTCCTCGCCGTTTGTCACCTCATAGAGATGGACGACGCCGTCTGTCATGTAGTCGTAGCCGACGATTTTGAGCTCCGTCCCCTTCTCAAGAAGCCCCCCCAGCTCCACCGTCTCCGGGTCGAGGCGCAGGTTCTGTGGCGTGCGCACAAAAACGCTCGTCTCGCGCATCACGTCGTTCGGGTTATCGGTCAGATTTTCCTCCGATACGTAGCCGTATTTGAGCGAATCGAGATAGGTAAGATAATACGTCACACCGTCTTTTTTACGCGTGTGCTCCGACGAGACGGTCACCGCGCTGCCGCGCACGGCGGTCCCGGCGGGCTCCAGATCATCGTTCAGATAGCTCACGCTCGGGCTGTCGGCGCAGAGATAAGCCTTCTCATAGCGGCTGGTTTTCTCCGTCTGCGCGGTATCCTGCTGCGGCTCTTCCCGACCGCCGGTAATGACGCAGATAAACAGAATCAGCGCCACCAGCGCCAGAACCGCAAGCAAAATCAGCCAGGAGTTCTGCCGGAGGAACTTTCTCTGCTCCTGCTGCTGGCGACGCCTGGCCTTGCGCGATTTTGATTTCCGGTTCTTCTGCCGGTTCTGTTCGGAGTGCGGCTGCATAGTCTTCCCTGCCTTCCTGTATGAAGACATTATACATCAACTTTTCAGAGATTTCCACCATTTTTGTAAGATTTCTGAAAGATTGGCGGATTCTGCCGCGTTTTTTGCCGTTCTCGCTCCATTTTACCGGTCAAATATTTGTCTTTTTCGCCATCATCCACCATTTTCTCCAAATTGCGCCGCCGCGTCCAAACGTTATGTAAATCATTTTTCAGAACTTTTTCCAGCAAAACGCGCGCCGCAGGAAGCTTCCTGCGGCGCGCAGTCTGTCAAAACTCAAAGCTCTCCGATGTAGTAAATATACTCTAAGCAGCGCAGCGCTTCGATGATTTCCTTGTGGGTCTTATATTTTTTAAGTTCCTGACTGCTGATGGTGATGGCGACGGTATAGACGCTGAGGCCGGAATTGAGATAGGCGGGGTTTGCCTCAATGTCGTCGATTTTGAGGCCAAGACGGCGAATGGTTGTAACAAAATCCTGCAAATTGTATTTGCTCTTGAGCTCCAGATGCACCTCAAAATGGTTCGACCGGTCCTTGAGATACGTCTCAAACGCCGGAAGCCACGAGAGACAGGCCAGAATCGCCGCGAAGCCGAGCGCCGCCAGCGTATAGAGCCCCGCGCCAAGCGCGAGCCCAAGCAGGCTGCACGACCAGAGTCCTGTCGCCGTTGTGAGGCCGCGGATCTGGCTTTTGGAGCTGAACAGAATGGAGTTTGTGCTGATGATCGCAATACCGAGCACCACGGCCGCCGAGATAAGCGGCAAGCCGCCGCTCGCCCGGTCGAGCGTCATAGCGGCCGTTCCGGACATGCAGACAAGGACAAACGTACGTAGTCCCGCCGCATGCCGTTTTGCCGCGCGCTCACAGCCAAGGACCGCGCCAAACGTCAACGCCAGCGCCAGCCGGAACGCAATCGCCCAAAGCCCGTCTCCCGCGCTCCATGCGCCAAGAACGCTTCCGATTGGATCGTACATTGCTCATCCTCCCTTTCGTGCCGTTGTGTTTCGTCCTGTCATCCGCGAAAAGCCCATCTGCTCGCGCTGTTCCACGGCTGCCTGCGTGAAGGCCTGCTCCTCGGGGCTGATATCCACATTGTGCGCGGGCAGCTCCTGCTGGATTTTCTGGATGCGCTCGATGAGAAGCTCGAGCTCCGTTTTCTTCGGCGCTTCCTCCGCCGACTCCTCCACGTCGACCAGCTCCTCGAGCTTCGTGGAATACGAATGCGACAGATAGAGTGCCAGCTTCGCGCAGCCGGGGCCGATAAGCTCATAGAGAACCGACGAGGCTAAGATGATCGTCTGCAGATCCTGCCCGATCTCGCCCCCGAGTGTCCGCGCACCAAGTGCCGCCAGACCGATAGCCACGCCCGCCTGCGGAATGAGCGCCAGGCCAAGATAGTCCCGCGTGCGCCTGGGCTTTTTGACCGCCAGACAGCCGAGCCACGCGCCCGCGTATTTGCCGAGAATACGCGTGATAAAATAGAGCACGCCGACCAAAATCAGCGGCACACTTCCGAGCGTGTTCTGCGCGCCGAAGAGCGTATCCAATCGGAAACTCAAACCTGAACGCACAAAGAACAACAGCAATACCGGCGGGCTGAAGTAGGCCAGCTGCTGGAATAGATTCGAGTCGTTCGTGAGATTGATATACACCATGCCCATCGACATGCAGCCAAGAAGCGGCGAGACGCCGAGAAGCGCGCACACTCCGCAGAATGCGAACAGCGTCGCAAGCGACACAATCAGCCGGTTGTCCGTAGACCGCTTGCGGAACAGCAGCTTAAGCAGAAATCCAAAAAATCCGCCGAGCGCCAGCACGAAGAGATTCGCCAGGATCGGCTTTATGATCGTCTCAAAGCTTGATCCCCGGTTTCCGCTTCCGGCCAGGGCAATGGAAATCGCAATACTGTAGGCAACAAGGCTCACCACGTCGTCGAGCGCTACAATTTGCAGCAGCGTCTCGACAAAGTCGCCCTTCGCGCCTGTCTGCCGAATGGTCATGACCGTGGACGCGGGAGCCGTCGCCGAAGCGAGCGCCGCGAGCACCGCGCAGAACGCGAGATCGAGTCCCAACGCAAAATACGTCAGCACGAACACGAAGACCGACGCCATGCACGCCTCCAGAAGCGTAATGACGATCACGCCGAGGCCGCTTTTTTTGAGCGTCGAGAGCTTAAAGAACTCGCCAACACTGAACGCGATGAACGCCAGCGCGATATCGGAAATGAAATCCATGCCGCCAATGACGCTTGCCGGAATCAGGTTCAGGCAGTAGGGGCCGATGAAAATACCCGTCAGAATATACGCCGTCACGTCCGGCAGGCGAAGCGCTTTTGTGATTCTCGTCATCGCAAAGCCCAGAAACAGCATCAGCGCGACCGAAATAATCACGCCCGCCGTCTGTCCGGACTGCGCCAGCTTTTGTGAAAACGCTCCAAGCATTCCGTTCCCCCCCCAGAGTGTATTCTTGCAATTCGCTGTACCTTATGATATAACTAAGAATAGATAAATGCAAATTATGTTTTTAAAGTATATCATAAATTTTTATAATGGAGTGTTCGCTCATGTTCAATCCGAAACTAGGTACGCTTCTCACCGCAGCGGAGTTCGGCAGCTTCACCCGTGCGGCAAATGCCCTGAACCTCACCCAGCCTGCTGTCAGCCATCACATCAAGGAGCTCGAGCAGCAGCTCGGCGTGACGCTCTTTCTGCGGAAAAAAGGGCAGATTCAGCTGACGCCGGAAGGTGAAATCGTCGTGCAGTACGTCCGGCGCATGAAAGCCCTCGAGCAGCAGATGATGCAGGAGCTCAAATCCTCCGACCGCCGCCTCACCCGCCTTCGCGTCGGCATCACACACACGGCGGAGAGTAATCTGATTACAGAAGTTCTCGCGAAATTTGGCCGGGAAAATGACGGCGTATCGATAACAATTACAACCGATACCATAAAAAATCTTTATGATGCGATGGAGCACTTTGAACTCGATCTTGCCGTTGTGGACAGTACGGTTCCCTCTCCCGACCTCAACGCGCTGATGCTGGACACCGACTGCATCGTCTGTGTGCTCTCCAACAACAATCCCCTTTCGCGCCATGCGATGGTGACCCTCGAGGACCTCAAAAAAGAGCGCATGATTCTGCGCCTGCCGTCGTCCGCGACGAGGAAGCTCTTTGAGGCGCACCTGCTCAGCCTCGGTATGAGCATCGACGCGTTTGATGTAGCCATGGAAGTCGACAACATCGCGACCATCAAGGATCTCATCCGAAAGGATCTCGGCGTGTCGATCCTTGCGCGCAGCGCCTGCATGGACGAGCTTCGAAAAGGAAAGCTCACGGCGCTGCCGATCGAAAATCTCAGCATGGTGCGACAGATGAACCTTGTCTACCGCAAAGACTTTCAGCACATGGAGCTTTTGTACGAAATCCTAAGACTCTACCACGATACCGCCATGCAATTGCAGTGAGTTTGCTTCAACACGTAGGGGTCGATGCCGTTTTTACGGGAATCTTCGGCGAATTCGTGACTTCCCTTGGGTCGATATGGGCATCGCCCCCTCAAACCTTTTTGAAACATATTCATATACGAAAGACCGGAGAGCCGCCTCTCCGGTCTTTTATCGTATGCAATCGAGGGAACGCTTGTGCATTAACCTTCCTTCATAAGTTTCCTTCTGGCAAGGTTGATGGTACCTTCCTGCATGGAGTTGATCCACTCGAGGCTCTTGCCGCAGCCGAGGGCCACGCAGGAGTCCGGGTCGTCGGCAATCGTGCAGGGAATTTCCGTGCGCTCGGAGATCAGGAAATCGAAGCCATAGAGCTGGCAGCCGCCGCCGGTCAGAACGATCCCATTTCGCGCCACATCTGCCACAAGCTCCGGAGAGCTCAGCTCCAAAACCGCAAGCACTTCGTCGACGATCTGCCGCGCGGGCCGCTTGAAGGCCTCCATGAGATCGACAGAGGATACCATTTCCTCTTTGGGAAGCCCCGTCTTGAGGTCGCGGCCCTTGACGAGCATGCTGACAGGTTCCGGCCGGTCATAGACGCAGCCGATGGTGATTTTCACTTCCTCGGCGGTGTTGAGGCCGATGATCATGCCGTAGCGCTTGCGCATAAAGGCCGCAACCGCTTCGTCAAACGTGTCACCCGCAATTTTGATAGAGGACGACGTTGCGATACCGCCGAGAGACAGCACGGCAATATCCGTCGTGCCGCCGCCGATGTCGACCACCATATGGCCGTCCGGCCCCGTGATGTCGAGCTTCGCGCCGAGCGCCGCCGCATACGGCTCTTCGATCAGATACACGCGCCGCGCGCCCGCTTCCATGGTCGCCTGAATGACCGCGCGCTCTTCGACCTCCGTCACGCCGGACGGCA
>ENA-USUG01001972-USUG01001972.1-human-gut-metagenome-genome-assembly--contig:-NODE-1972-length-32557-cov-10.243996_pt1 | contig 32557 bp, 19 predicted proteins | sample MGYA00250059_ERZ773394 | MGnify/ENA primary metagenome ERZ773394 (study PRJEB29103, sample SAMN06111957) | human gut metagenome | biome: human gut; feature: ankylosing spondylitis patient; material... | reverse complement strand
CGCCTCATAGTACCTTCTTAGTAATTGTTTGATTTGCATATACAATAAAGATAAATTATGAGTTTCGCAATTACCTAGAAAAATAAATGACAGGAAGGAGTTATTATGTATCTGGGAAAAGCAAGTTTATCATACGAAGAACCGGTATATATCCAGGGATATGCATCGGTCGTTGGGAAGAAAGAGGGGGAAGGACCTCTTGCGGATCTTTTTGATGAAATCGTAGAAGATCCTATGTTTGGTGGGGAAAACTGGGAAGATGCCGAAGGCAGGCTCCAGCTCCGGACGGCACAGACTGCCATAAAAAATGCCGGTCTGGAACCGGAGGATATCCGGTATATCTTTGCCGGTGATCTGTTAGGACAGCTCATTGCAACTTCTTTCGGTCTAAAGGAATTAAACATTCCGTTATTTGGATTGTACGGTGCATGTTCAACCATGGGCGAATCCCTTTCCCTCGGCTCTGCATTCATCGCAGCCGGATATGCGGAACATATATTATGTCTGACTTCCAGCCATTTCGCAAGTGCTGAGAAATCGTTCCGTTTCCCGCTCGGATATGGTACACAGCGGAAATTTTCTGCAACATGGACTGTCACCGGAGGGGGCGGTGTCATATTAGGGAAGCATAGCGGTGTTGCAAAAATCTCCGCTGTTACCACGGGCAAAATCACGGACTTTGGATGTAAAGATAAGGAAAATATGGGGGCATGCATGGCACCTGCCGCCGCAGACACCATCTATACCCACCTTACGGATTTTGAACGCAGCCCACAGAATTATGACAAAATTATTACAGGAGATCTCGGCTATATCGGTCAGACGATTCTTCTGGATCTCTTAAAAGAAAAAGGCATTGATATCACGGAAAAACATATGGACTGCGGTCTGGAAATCTTCGACTGCGAACGTCAGGACACCCATGCCGGGGCAAGCGGATGCGGCTGTTCCGCTTCCGTGCTGTGCAGCCTGATTCTGAAAAACATCAGCACAAAAGTCTGGAACCGTGTACTGTTTGTTCCTACGGGTGCATTATTTTCCCCGGTTTCCACAAATGAAGGACAGTCCATTCCGGGAATTGCACATGCCATCGTTCTTGAATCCACAGGAGGTAGTGATTTATGATTTATCTGAAAGCATTTCTGGTCGGCGGAGTCATCTGTGCACTTACACAGATTTTTATTGACAAAACAAAGCTGATGCCGGGGCGGATCATGGTCGGACTGGTTGTCATAGGCACATTGCTGGGGGCACTCGGCTGGTATGAATCCCTGATTGACTTTTCCGGTGCCGGGGCCGGAGTTCCGCTTTGCAGCTTTGGAAATTCTCTCTGGAAAGGGGTAAAGGATGCGGTAGATGAAAATGGCTTTATTGGTGTCTTTACCGGTGGTTTTCAGGCGGGTGCGGTCGGAATATCCGGTGCATTGATTTTCGGTTATCTGGCTTCCCTAGTTTTTAAACCGAAAATGAAACAGTAATTTTACGGCAAAATGCCGGAGAGCAGGCTGTATGAAGCTGTTCCCCGGCATTTTATCTGTTGCTTTTTATTACTTTTTGTTACTTTCTGTTGTTTCTTGTTGCTTTTTATTACTTTTTATTACTTTTTATTGCTTTTTGTTAGTTTTTGTTTATTTTACAATTACTTTTGCTGTGAATTCGGTCGGAATGTCGTGACCCTTTCCGCTCGGAATCGGTACGGAGAAGTTCGGTGTACCGTCCTCATTCCAGTAAATTCTCATAAGTGTTGCATTTCTTCCTGCATCATATAATGGCTGATAGCCTTCGTCCACAAGGTATCTCTCTTCCTGACGTGCATGGTATACCATAACATCATGACCTTCTTCATCTTTTGTGAAGCTGTTGTGTCCCGGTCCGAACTGTCCGTTCTTTCTGGAACTCTGGAATACCGGATGTTCTGATTTCGTCCAGGATGCCGGATCCAGTAAATCGGCATTCTCATCGGCGGTACACATTCCCAGGCAGTATAATGCATCCGTTCCTGCTGCTGAATATACCAGGAAGATTTTTCCATTTCTTTGCAATACTGCCGGACCTTCACATACCGGGAATCCATGTCTTTCCCAGTTGTATTCCGGTGCTACTACGGCACAGATTCTGCCAGAGTCAATCGTCCACGGATTTACCATCTTTGCTACATAGATAACGGAATCAGCAGGATGTTTCTCCGGCCAGAACATATATAATTCACCGTTATGCTCAAATACGGTATGGTCAAGTGAGAAATCAGTAAATGCAATGCTGTCATTCGTGGTTGTCTGTACTCTTCCAAGATTTACCCATTCTCCCTTAAACGGATCGGCATCAGCACATTCCAGAACGTGTGGACGGATGGACCACATCTCATTTTCATCGATTACGGTTGTAAAGTAGATGTACCATTTTCCCCGCACGAAGTGAATCTCAGGTGCCCAGATATGAGGGCTGTTATCGCCCGGAAGCGGCTCTCTCTGATATACCACTCTCTCCTCATAAAGTCCGGAATTATCTGCCAGTCCTTCGAGTGTCTTTGCACGACGGAGCGTAATATTGCGGTACTGATATTTTCCGACCAGATTATGCTCCATATCGGTATGGGAACCGGTGAAATAGTAATATCCGTCCGTATGTTTATAGATAAACGGATCGGCTCTGTGATAAATGATCGGGTTTGTATACTGATGTTCGTAAATTGTTCCTGTTACTGTCTTTTCTCCTGTGGATTCTGTATCAACTTCTCCCCAGGTAACCTTCTTTGTATCTTTTTCACCATTGGAATATACAATCTGCACGGTTTCCGGTAATTCCGGAGTTTCTCCCTGTTTTACTTCCACACAGATTTCCTCGATCTGATCGATCACCACTTCTTCCGGCTTTCCGAATCTCTTCTGCAAGTTTTCAAGCTGTGCCTGTGTAATCTCTACAATCGCTGATTCTGCCGTATATTCCGGTGTTTCTGCTCTTTCAGCCACTTTTTCTTCCCCGAAGGTAATCAGATCCTTTGATTCATAGCAGAATACCTTATCGTTGTCCACTGCATCCATGGCATAGATACGGAAGGAATCTCCATCCTTTACGATCTGCGGCTTTGCCATTCTCTTAGATCCTGACTGTGCAAAGAGAATACCGTTATCTCCGTTAAATGCATACCAGTCTTCCTTATCGTAACTGTATTCCAGATGTAAACTGTCTGATTCCTCGTTATTCCAGTTTACAGTATATGGTCTGATATAAAATCCTGTCTTGTTCATGTTTCTTTTATCTTTCCTTTCCTGCGGAGCTAATAATACTGCCACTGCACGCATATCTTCCGCCGTCTTTAATTTTAATACCCGGTTTTCCACGGTTACATCTGCCGTTTCATCCGAATACTGTGCAATGATCTGATCCGGGCAGTCATCCGGAAGCGGTATCTCTATGACTTCCGGATAGCCGCCGTGGAAGGTATGGATAAGGACATATGCCTGTCCATTCTCTCCGGTTCTTACAATACCCTGCCAGCCCTTCAGATGACGTTCGCTGCCAATCTTCGGACTTACATGGTAAGTATATCCCTTCCTGATAATCGGGGCGATTTTCTTATAAAATGCCATACCATCATCGATCACTTTCCACTGTGCCTCCGTCAGTTCCGTTACATCGCCGGACAGACACATTCTTCCAAGGAAGGTATTTGCAATGGAATAGGCAATTCTCTTTACACTATCCGTCTTTCTGATAACAGCCCAGATCTGGCTCTGGCGTGGCAGGATTGCCCGGTGAAGATTTGCTGCAATTACCGGGATCTCCTCACATTCATGTGCATCGGAAAATGATGCCATCGAGCATAAGCTCATCATCAGCGGCTCCAGCTTATGTCCGCCGGATGCACAATTCTCCAGAATGATTCCAGGTACTTCTGCAAGAACTTTCCGCACAAAATCAACGGATGCTTCCATATTCTTACGCAATCCTTCACCTAACGACTCACTTCCGTCACATCCGATGCCGATGGTATCATTGTAATCCATCTTCATATATTCAAATCCGTAAGTGTTTAATGTTTTGATTACTTTCTCTGTCAGATATTCAGTTACCCACGGATCGGTCATATCCCAGAATCTTCTGCTGTATGTTGTAATCGGATACCCATCCCTCTTTAACTGATGTTCCGTATTATGATAAGCTTTTGCGGCACTTCCGATATTATCAATCTCAAACCAGATACCCGGCTTCATACCGGCAGCTTTTATCATATCCACTGTTTTCTCCAGACCTTCCGGGAACAGGGTTGGGGATATATTATAATCTCCCATGCTGATATCCCACGGCACACCATCCTCTTTGAACCAGCCACAGTCGATGACAAAATATTCAAAATCCCTGTCCTTGATGGCATTTATAATTCCTGATATATTCTCATGGGAAGGGCAGCCCCAGGTCGTACAGTATTCATTAAAGATGATTGGAAGATGTTGTTCGCTCTCCGGAATATCATCCAGATATTTCTCTGCCGCCTGTGTCAGTCTGTGACAGATTCTGTCAATCCCGCCGCCATGACATACACTGACAATGGCAGTCGGAGTTTCAAATGATTCTCCGGGATGAAGCACCTTCATCCAGTGTCCAAATTCACGGTCTGCGATGCCGCCGGAAATATGCAATGCATCGTCCTGACGGTACACTTCCATCTGCCAGGATGCCTCGTGCGCAAGCTGCACACCCCAGAGAACTTCATTCTCGGTATCTTCTATCGCTACAAAAGGAAAGAACTTCTTCACCGGCATCGAACCTGTCTGTCCAAATCTTTCACTGGACACGGACCATGTGGACCAGGACGGTTCTAATTGCAGATCTTCCACAGTTTCCGTCGATAATCTTCCTTCATGGCTCCATTTACTTCTCAGACGATGCACCAGCAGTTTTTCTGGTCCGTCCCCTGTTAAGAATGGGGATATATTCCCCAGTTCAAAGCTGGAGAGCATCTCCATCGTGATATCCTGTCCGGACACATTTTCCACGATGTTCTTCATCTCAAAGCTTTCATCACCCTGATAATAAGTCACAATATGCGTGACACGGTATCCTCTCGCATCTTCTAAGAATGTCTTAACGATGGTGGCATCTTCTGTTTCTTCCACTACCTGACTCTTATAATCCAGCCTGTTGGCAGATTCGCTGTTACGCATGGACGAACCGTGTCCGTAACAGTTCGGATACATATCACCCACCAGTTTCATCTGCACAAGTGAATTGATTCTGTAGAATTTCTCTGCATTGTCTTGGCCATCCATATCTGCCGGAATAACAGAAAAACCAGCCGTAGCATAATCGGTTTCCTGTTCATATCGTAATATCATATCTCCGACAGGAATCCGTGATATTTCTTCTATTGCCATATTTCCTCACTTTCTGCCGTTTCCCATCCAGTACGGCCTGCTTTCCATGAGTCCAGTATATCATATTTTTTTCTTTTTATCTATCCTTTTATGTAGGAATTTCCCATAATATAGAAAACCTCCCGCCGGAAAACCTGCGGGAGGAAGGGATTACATTATATCTGTTTTTATTACTCTAATACTGACTTAATCTGGTTGATGTAGTCCTGATTTGTCTGGTTAGCTGATTCTGTTAAGTCTGCAACTTTATCTGCAGGATCTCCGCCACCTTCAAATACCCATTTTTCTACACCTTCGTAACCATCGTACATAGTAGCTGAGTTGTAGTTGTTAGCTAACCATGTATCGAATCCAGGAATCTGAGCGGAACCATAGCATGTCCACTTAGAATTCTTAACGGTTTCAAAGAATGCATCAAAGTAAGGAGCTCTATCAATACCATACTGATCTTTACCTTCTGTATCACCACCAGCAAGAGTTGTTGGATGTTTCTTCTGGTATTCTTCCCAGATAGTATCATCTGTTGTGATTGGGCAGTTATTGATAGGTCCAGGAACTAAACCTGATACGGAAGCTCCGTCACCTTCTGTACCAACAGCAACGATTTCATCATATTTGGAAAGTTTGTATGTCCATCCTTCCGGACCCCATGCAAAGTACTTAAGAACTTCGTATGCTTCACGAGGATAAGCACAGTCAGCGTAAATACCACCAAAGTCCATGGTAGCAAAATATGTATCACTGCTTGAATTGTCTTCGGTATGAGGGAGTACATATGGAACCCAGTATACATGACGTGTATACATTTCATCTTTGTTCCAATATCTTTCCCAGCACCACCAGTTATCAAGACGCATAGCAACCATACCTAAATCCTGAGGATACTGGTTGTCTGTTCCTTCGACAACAGCAGGAGCTTTGTAACCTTTGTCGATCCATCCTTTTTCAATTTCCATACCGTCAGCCCAGTTAGTCAGGTCAAATTCTTTACCATTCCAACCGAACTCACCGATACAATCTGCATCAGATGCGATAGGATACCATGTGATAACTGTAACAGCTTCAGATACACCCCATCCCTGGCCATCACCAGTTGTAAGGCTTTCTGCTAAAGATTCCATATCTTCAAATGTCCAGTCTGTAGATGGCATATCTGCATTATGTGTTGTGAAGTAGTTCATATTTAACCATGCTTCTGTTGGGAAGAACTTAACAGGTGTTGTCCACTTGCCATCTGTTCCAAGATATCCAAGCTGGAATTCATTGATACCACCGATAACTTTCTTTGTATCAGGGTCTGCACTCCACATACCATCCATGTTAGTTAACATACCATTTGTGATTGCGAAATCCGGTGTACCAAGTACCCAGAATACGTCCGGCATGTTATCTGTTCCCAGATAGTTTGTTAAGTTTGTATTGTTGTCTGTAACAAGTACCTCACTTGGTTTTACTGTGATGTTAGGGTATTTCTTTGCCCATTCTTTATTCAGAGAGTCTACAATAGGACCATCTTCCCAGAACTGGTAAGTAAGAGTGATTTCATCCTCGGTCATTGGTGACAGAGTTGCAACCTGCTTCTTCTCTTCTTTCTTACCACATGCTGTAAACAGGCTTCCTGTCATAGCTACTGCAAGAGTTAAGCAAAGTACTTTCTTTATGTTCTTTGACATAAGACATCCTCCTTTTTATTAATTTTTCCCTTTTTTTATTTATTGGCAGTATGCAAGGCATACTTAAACCCATATGATAAATTCAAATCATACAGGAAATTCCGGAGAATTTCCTGCATAATATATTGGTATTATTCACCAGTGATACCAGCTCTGTCCACACTTTCTACGAACTGCTTCTGTAAAACTGCATAAATAATTAATAACGGTAAAATAGTTAATATCGTTGCTGCCATTCGGTAAGCATCATTGATCGTCGCTGAATTTGACGAACCAGGACCAGTATTACTGTTATATGCACTGTCGAATGCCGAATCAAAGATTGACAGCTGATTAATCAACGGTGTATAAATATTGTTTGCCTTAACCTTACTATACAAGTAAAGCTGTGATAAATACTGTTCATTCCAGTACCATACGAAGGAGAAGATTAATACTACGATTAATGCTCCCGCTGCTGATGGAAGTGCAATCTTAAAGAATGATTTAAAATGTCCGGCACCATCAATAGCAGCCGCTTCATTTAATACCGGCGGAATCTGCTTGAAGAATGACCAGCAGATCAGGATAAACAACTGTGACTTAAATCCATTTGCCAGAATAGCAGGGAAAATAAATGTCATCAGTTTACCTGTCCATCCAAACGATGTATACATCTGATACTGTGTTGTCATTAAAAGTGAACTAGGAAGAACGAATGAGAAGATAATCAATCCCATGATAAAGTTCTTTCCTTTGAAATTATATCTTGCAAGTCCGTATCCTACGATGGAACAGGAAACCACCTGGCATAAAGTAGGAAGACCGGATATAATAAAGCTGTCTTTTAATGATTTCCAGTAATTCATGGCTTTCATGGTTGTCCTGTAGTTCTCAAATCTGAGCTTTGACGGAATCCAGTTGATGGATGAGTCAAACAAATCTGACAATGACATGAAACTTGTACTTAATACCTTTAATAATGGATATACAAACACAAATCCAACACAGGTAAGTATAACATAAACCACAATTTTTTTCAAGAGGCCCATGTCATCTTTCGTACCAAACATTATCTTGTGAAGCTTTTCCTTCGACATAGGAGTCTTGGCTTTTTTTACTTTAACTTTTTCTGCTTTTTCCTTCTTTGGTTTAACTTCTTTTACTGCATCAGCCATCGTAATTACCTCCTCCCAGGTCTTTTCCTGCAAGTTTCATCTTTTCTTCCTTCTGAATTGCTTTCTGAAGCTTAATCTGGTTCTTGATTAACTGCTTCTGATGTTTTGCAAGTTTCTTTCTAGTCTTCTTTTCAAGCTGCTTGTTCTTCTTGATCTGCTTCTCATACAAATCCTTCTTTGGAAGGAAACATAAAGCAACAATACCAACGAAGAGCAGTACCACGATTGCATACATCCATGCAAATGCTGCGGCATATCCATAACCCATGACACTCTGTAATGCTGCCTTAATTGTATCAATCAGCGGGCTGATGATTGCATCCTGTGACAGGAATACAACGGTATAAATCGCATTTAACAGAAGCATTGGCTTAATGGTTGGAAGTGTAATCTTCCAGAAACATTCCCAGTTAGAACCACCGTCGATCTTTGCAGCTTCATAAAGTGAAGTATCAATCTTCTGCAATGCTGCAAGGAAAATCAGGATCTGTACACCGGAATACCATAATAACATGATGATATTGCTAAAAATCCACAATACAGAATCTGAAATCCAGGCTGGAAGTAAACTCTGTATTACCGATTCAATGACTGTCATATCAACTGCCTGAATACTACTGTTTTCGGAATTGATCATGGTCATAACCGGACCGCTGACTACGATAACCGGCAGGAAGAAGATCGTTCTGTAAACACCTTTTCCCGGCAGTTTCATATTCAGCATCATTGCCATAAGCAGTGCAAATACTACGATAAGTGGTACACCAAGAAGCATCTTGAATGCCAGTGTACCGAGCTGGGTAATCAGCTCAGGGTTCTTATCAAGTACACTTGCAAAGTTCTGGATACCATTAAAGGTAACGGTATTTGTTTTTACAACTACATTACTGAATGCGTAGATAATCGCTATGATTAACGGATACAGCAGACAGATTAATGCACCGGCAACATATGGAATCATGAACACATAACCCATTCTGTTTTCACGCTTCTTTAACTTGCCTTCTTTTACCTTTACCTTGATTTTCTTCCTTCTGCCATACTCGTCGAATAATTCCATTCTCTCATTCTGGCTCAAGAGTTCGTCTACGGTATAGGTTTTCTTTTTCTTCTTTGTATCTTTCTTTTCTTCCTTCGGAGCCTTTTCCTTTTTCGGCTGCTCTTTGATTTCTTCTTTAATTTCTTCTGTTTTAGTTGACATTATTCTTCACCTACCTTATATGATAATCCATCGATAGTTTCTCCATCAGCTGAAACAGCGTCTTCTGAGTAGTTCACATAAACAACCGTACCGTTACTGTAAGTTACCTTTGTCAGATTGTTATTACCATCGTAATTCATCTGGTGTTTTACAATAGAGGCTCCTTCTGTCTTCTCATTTACTGCTTTCAAATCCTGGTTGAACTCTGAAATAACACTGATATACTGCTCATAATCTGAGGAATAATCCCAGCTTGAGTTTGTATACTGAAGTACTGTAGGACTCTTATAAGTTAATAAGAAAGATGGGTAAACACCTGTTTCAATTAACTTCAAGAAGAATTCTGTCTGATTAGCTTCAAAGTTCACATATTCGGAATAAACCTTCATACTTCCTTTGAGTACTGATGTAAGGAAAGGAATTTCACTGGAAGTGTACACATACATGGATGAGCTGATTGGCATATCCAGATATTCATCTGTATATTTCCATAAATACATGGACGGTTCTTCCATGGATACATTCATTCCTTTGCCGATTACTTCATCCATTGCACTGGTGTAATAATCCATTGCATCTTTTCTTGTATACTTTTTGCTGTTTAATGAATAACTTGATAAAGTATCTGTAAATCCGGATAAGGAAATATTACTAATTCCACCCTTCTGTACATTATCTGCAAATGTCTTAAGATATTCATTTGTCTTTGAAGGTGTCAGATACTTAAATGTCTTATACACGTTTAAGAATCTGTCGGTATAAGAGTATGTTCTCTTATTAATCAGCTTCATTGCTGTAAAGGTTGAATTTGAAGTGGTATCATTAATTGTAAGCATATCCTGAATCAGGGAGAGGCTTACGGATGTACCATCATACTTATCTGACAGCTTCTTTAATGCACTGTTTCCACCGAGATCACTGTCTACTTTGAAGTCTGTATTCGGCAGATTGTACATTCCATCTTTCTGCCAGCCGTCATAATAAGCTGCGATATCTTCAACACCGTTTTCCTGGAGTTTTGATATAATTGTTTCGATATTTTCAATGGTTGTTGCTACAACATTTCTTCTGAAAAGAAGGAAGTTTTCTTTATCAACACCCAGGAAATCGATTCTTACATCATAATCCAGATCTTTTGCCTCTGTGATAATACCCTTATCTTTCAGAAGTTCCCTTGTCTTATTGGCAAGCCCGGAATAATTTGCTTCGTCGCCACTTGCAAGCAGGAAATCAATCTGTAAATTCTGAAGGGCAATATCCGTTACTTCTGTCATGGCGCTGTTGGAAGCATTATCAACCGGCTGCTGATATACTTCTCTGTAAGTAGCATTGGCAAATACATAGTTTTCAAAGGATGAGTTTACACCATTGAAGTTACCTTTGATTGTGCATGCATATTCACCGCTTGTTACAAAACCGAGTACTGCGATATCCTTTTCATGACTTCCGTCATTGAATGCAGAATAATCATGTACCATACCGAAATATGGAGCAATGACATCTTCAGAATCGTTAAAGTCTTCTCTTTCCTTACTGGAATCGTCTGTTGTGATCGTATCGAGGCTGACATCTGTACCGTAAACTCTTGCAGAATATCCGCTCTTATATTTTGCAGTACCATCCTGATAGAAATCCTGGAAATTTACGATAATACCATTTCCATCCGGTAAAATCATATATCCGTCTGTGTCACCACGATCGGTATATCCTAATAATGGGAAAAGATATACATCCCCCATCATGTAACCAAGTTTACCATCTTCCAGATTTTCTTTGATGGTATCATCCGGAATAGATACATGGAGTCCCATATCATCCAGGGTTACTACAAGATCAAACTGAATATTAAGTCCTTTTAATGATACATCATTCTGCTTATTGTTAAAGTTCAGATGTGCAGTAAATCCATTTGTTGTCTTATCATAGGTAATCTCTGCATCTCTGGAAGAAGCCTGGCTGTTTGTCTTATCGTACATACCGGAACGTGATTCTGATTCCGGATCGTACTTAATCGGCATAATGGTTACTCCTGAAGTAATTCGGTTAAATGCAGGAGTCTGGCTGCTTCTTACATATGCTTCTTCATCTTCAAGTGTTGATCTTAATAATGTTCCTGTCTTCTTATCTCTCAATAAGATTGATAAGTTTGACGGTTTTACATATAATTCATAATCTTCTGATTCGCAGACATACATATGTCCATCAATGACCTTGCTGGAATCAAATGCTTTCTCTGTCTGTGTGGAATCTGCTTCCGGCTGCTTTGTTACTAATTTATAAGCAGCTTTCCGTCTGTCTGCGGAAGAAGCAATCAGGTTATTTAATGCCTGATCCACTTTTTCCTGTGATAATTCTCCACCCACTGTGATAGAGGCTGAATTGATCTTGTCAATAAAGCTGACCCCTGTTGTCTGCTTTACAACACCATTCTTTTCAACCGGTGCTGCAGCTGTATTTGCAGTTGTCTTATTATCACTTGCAGCTGTGTCGTCTGCATTTGTTTCTTCTGCCTGGGTATCTCCTGCTGTATCATTTGTTGCAAATGATACAATCGGAGTCAGCATTAAACACACGAGTCCCATGCTGAGCAATCTTTTAAGTTTACCTGCCGCCAATTCGATGCACCACCTCTCCGCCGAATGAGGTAAAGAATCCGATAATCTGAGCAAAGAGAATGTAAATAACAAATGCCATTAATACAAACACAAATGCTGCAAATATTGTAAGACCAATTACCTTAAACGTTTCTTTGACTGAATAGTTGTTAATTTCTTTGATTGTCAGGAAAATAAGTATGACAATCCATGTAAACATGATGATATTTGCAAATTCAATAACAAACATTTCATTGTAGGTAACTACCATTCCGAATAAGTAGATGAATGGCTGGAGTACAATGTATGGCATGAATGAATATACATAACCAACTAATATTTCCTTAAATCTTGCTTCACCATCATTAATTGTACAAATCAAGTATGTTACAAGTGCTGCGAACAGCATAACTACTACGATTTCAATAATATCTGTTGCAATGTTGTATCTTCCGTCCCTGACATATTTTACAAGGAATCCGCAGAAGTATTTATTGATTACAAATACCAGTATGCCAATGACACCGACAATGAATGTTGCGAGATAAGAACACATTCCTTCTCTCTTAACACCATAAGTACCATCAAACGGATGACGCATATACTTAAATCCGTAGAAAATCTGTTTTACAAGCTGCTTGCTTCTGAAGCTTTCTGTTGCTTTTCTGATTGGATTAAAGATTCCCTTGCTTCTGTCAAGTTTCTTTAAAATCTTAACAACAATTACAACTGCTACGATTGCAATAATCATATGCATAACGTACTTGTTAAGCCAGATATTTCTGAGTTCCCAGAAAGAGTCAGAATAACCGTCTTTATTCTTTGCCAGACGATAGTAGGATAATGCATCTGAATAATTCTCTTCATTATATAAAGCACGTCCCATAGCCATGTTTGCATAATCGAACAGACCGTTCATCTGGATTACCTGCTCCAATGGAGCTTTACTTTCTTCGTACTTTCCTTCTTCAAAATAGTCGAGGGAATCATGTACAAGAGTTGTAAATTCGGTTGGCTTAAAGATATGAATCGTACTTACTTCGGTATCAAGTACATACATATTATCATTCTGATCTACTTCTACTGCTGAAAGGCTCTGGAAAAGACCAATTCTGTACTGTGAACCGTCATCTTTTGCACCTAAGGCAAAGAGCAGTGAACCTTCACTGGTATATTCATAAATATAACCATTCTTTGTACCAACAAAGATACTTCCATGCTTTCCTACGCATATTGCAAGGCTGTTGCTTGGATATACATCACACTGTAAAAGGTTACCACCTGCAATGTTTAACTTCTTTACCGGTGTTGCCACACTGTCAGAAGATGTTACCGTATAAATAAGACCTTTCTCATCAATTCCGATGTTTGTAACGGAAGACGGTGTGATGGATCTTCTTGCCTTCTGTTCATCTGATAAAATCAGGTTTAAGAAGATTGTTGTAATATTTACGGATGCTGTATTTGTTGCAAAGTATCCGAGGAAAGTTCCTCCATTCTTTGGAGAGATCTGGATAACACCATTTGTATTACCCTTTGCAGAAATATACATATTTCCACCTTTATCTACAACCAGTTTCTGTGGCTGATACTTTGTGCTGCTTCCGTACAGAACATCATCCGGTTTCTTATAAGTTGCTTTCAGATTACCGTCCATATCATATACAACAACAGCACCTTCTTTTTTGCCAACATACTGCTGATCTGCTACATAGACGAGTTCTGTTCCGTCTTCTTCTTCACGGACAAAGATTCCGGTAGGATCTGTTAAATCCTCTTCACCGATAATGGTAATCAGTGTACCGGTTGAATCGCAGACAACCACGCGGTGGTTGCCTGTATCTGCGATAAATAAGTTACCTTTTGAGTCAATCTTAATATCTTCCGGTTTCTTTAACTCAAAGTCATCTTCCCCTTCGATATTGGACTGAATCTTTGTAATTGTGGAATATGGTGTGTACGCTGTCTGCGTTTCCACTAATTCTCCATATCCATTCTGCGTATATGTCTTATATGGTACTTTTGCAAAAGATATAACCGGCTGTGCCACTTCAAAAGCAATAAATAAAACAGCAAACAGAAATGCTATGGCTCTTTTATAAATTTTCTTCATATTGACCTCCTTCAATATTCTAAATAACTTTATATTATTATTTGATACCTGAACTTGCCATTGTATTCATAACGTCTTTCTGACAGAAGATGAATAAAATTAACTGAGGTACAAACATGATTAAGGAGGCTGCTGCTGCAACACCCTGGCCCTGTACAACATTGTTTGCATTGGCAAGGGTTGTCATGTAGAATGAAAGTGTCTTCATACTATCTGTATTTACAAAGTTGTTTGAACTTTCCACATATGGCCAAGCCTGGTTAAATGCAAGGATGACACCTGTTGCAATCGCAGGTTTTACCAGCGGAAGGATAACCGACCAGTAAATTCTGAATGGTGAAGCACCATCAATGGATGCAGCTTCAATCAATGCATCCGGTACACCGTCAACGAACTGTTTAATCAGGAACAGGCTGACAGGCATTGCAATCAGTGGAAGGATATGTGCCCAGTATGTATTCAGGATACCCATACCATTCATGATTAAGTATCTAGGAATCAATACTGCTGCAGGCACGAACATCATTGCCTTCTGATTGATATTGAAAATAAGTCCTCTTGTTTTAAACTTCATCTTTGATAATGCAAACGCTGCCATTGTTGACATAATAATATTTGCAACGCAGACAACCGCTGTAACAAACACACTGTTCATTACATATCGGCTCAATGGAACACCCGCATTACGAGCTGATTTCAACAGTTCCGAAAAGTTATCCAATGTTGGGTTTACAACATAGAATCTCGGTGGGAACGCAAACAACTCAGCTGGTGGCTTAAACGCATGACAGAAAATAAATACAATTGGGAAGAGCATAAACACTGCCAATGGTAATAAAATTATATAGATTTTAATCTGACTGCGGTCAAACTTTGATGGATTGATACCATTTCCTTTATATCCGGCCATTTTTTCGCTCTCCTTTCTATTCTTTCTCTGTGAATAATGAACTTGCAACCTTTGAGAACAGTGTAATAATCAGAAGAAGTACAACTGATACTGCTGCTGCATAACCCATTTCATAACGGATAAATCCGTAGTCATCAATATGGTTTACAATTAACTGTCCTGCATATCCAGGCGTCGGGTTTGTACCTGAAAGGGTAACACCGATTGCACCGTTATTAAATGTATTTACGATTGCCATAACGGCACCGAATAACATCTGTGCTTTCATTGTCGGGATTGTGATGTAAATCATCTGCTGGAATCTGTTCTTAATTCCATCGATTGCACCCGCTTCATATAATTCCTCATCTGCATTCATAATACCTGCTAACATGGCAAGGAATCCAACACCCGCACTACTCCACAGTCCGATGATAATCATAATCGGAAGGAGGTCTGAAATCAGCCAGGTTCTCGGCTCATTCAGAATTCCCAGATTAATACAGATAGCATTTAAATAACCTGTTGCATCACCTGAGAAAATGATTTTCCAAAGTACGTTCATGGCAACACCAGTTGTCAGTGAAGGTGAATAGAAAATAAGTGCTAATATTGTTCTCGGTACTCTTGTCAGCTGTGCAATTGCCCATGCAAGCAGGAATGACAAGCAATATCCGCCAGGTCCTACAATCAGTGCAAATGTAACCGTATTCGGTAATACATACTGCATGAAGATGGAGTCCTGTGTTGCCAGATTAATATAGTTGTTAAAGCCTACAAAATTAGGCATCTGTACGGTATTAAAGTCCGTAAATGATAATACTACTGCTACGCAAATCGGCAGGATAATGAATACCGTAAAGACTAACAGATATGGAAGCAGGAACAAAAAGGGATATTTTTTACCAGTTTTCATTTTATAAATTTCCTCCTATCCTTAATCCAATTTACTAATAATGTCTTTTACATAGTCCACATCCGGTACGGTGTACTCTTTGATTACATTGCCTTCCGAATCAAGATAACCAAATTCTTTCAGTTTTCTTTCAGTTTCTCTGTCGATTCGCTTAATTGCGGAGTCAAGTTCTGTTCTAAGTATACCACCATTTGTTACAACTGCTACATATGCATTACTTAATTCTCTCTCTAACATATAAGTACCAGGGATACGCGGTGTTTCCTGAATATTATCCATCTGTTCAAGAATAATCTGCTTATCACGGCTCTTCCATGGAAGTTTTGAGAATGCTTCTGTATTTGCTGAGTTCCAGATATAGGATTCACCGTATGTTGTCTGAAGTGTTGTACCGAACTCAACCTGAGTATCTGTATCCATCCACCACTTTAAGTACTCCCATGCAGCTTCCTGTCTGTCCATCTCACCATTCTGGCTGTTTCCATAACCTTCTGTACATGCAACTTTTGCTTTTCTTGAGTTCTTAAGAACCATGGATGACTGTGCTGCACCGGCTGTCTGACGCTGAATGTTTCCATCCTCATCTTTTACACCAGGAACAAGTGAAATCTGCCATGAGTTTTCAATATCAGGAGCTGCTGTAATCAAAGTACTGTACATGAAGTAATCTGAAACACCAATCGGAATGTCTCCGTTTCTGAAATGCTGATAGAAACTTGTGATTTCCTGTGGAATATCATAAATTGTAAACAATTCTGTTAATGTTGTAAATCCGTTAATGGATGCCTCACTGTCAAGTGTTGTATCACCGGCTGTCTTGTCATATAAAGCACCGCCATTCTGATAAATCAATGGTGTGGTCATCGCAAATGTTCTTGTACCTGTTGTACCTGCTGTCGGATAGAAGAAATCAAGACCTCTGTTCTTTAATTCCGGAAGTAATTCTTCTACTTCTTCGATTGTCTCCGGTACTTCAATGTCAAGTTTGTTTAAAATATCTGTTCTGTAGAAGAGTACCCAGAAGTAGAATGTTTCCGGCAATGAATAAATTCCTCCGTTCATTGTGGAAGGAACGAATAAACCTGGTGAAAACTGTTCCAGAACTTCTTTTGCTCCGTCAAACTGTGTTAAATCTACTGCTGCATCTCTCATTGCAAATTCAATCGGGAGTGCGTAATCGACTGCCTGTGCCACATCCGGCGCATTTCCCGCCGCATTTGACAGAATCAGTTTCTGTGCATCAGGCATAATGGATAAGTCTACCTTAATACCTGTCTTTGCTGTAAATTCGTTATCAATCATTCTCTGAATAATTTCCAGATACTGTCTTGGTCTGTTAATCCATACCTGTAAATGGGTATCATCTGAATTATCAACCGAGTATGCCTGGCTGTCAAAAGATGCCAGGAATCTTAAAATAGAACCCCAGATCTTGGTAAAGATGCTTGCTTTACCCGGAAGTTCTGTATCATCCTGATAGAGATAAACTCTGTCTAATGAAATCGCATTCTTTGTAATATCTGTAATAAAGTTTGCAATATACTGATTTACTGAACTGGAGCTTGTACTAAGTTCTTTCACACGGTAAGGAATCTTGTTTGGTTCTTCTGCAAGACTCTTAAGTTTCTCAATCGCAAGATTCAGTGAAGAAAGTGCTCCGACATTCTCTTCCGGAGAATAGGCAGCAAGTCTGTCATATTCTTCAGTCAGTTCTTTCATCCATCTGTCAAGTCTGTCATTGATATCCGGTACATAGTCTGTAATCTTAATACTTCTGTACTTATCTGTTGTACTTGACACTTTTGATACTTCCAGTGACAAATCACTTACTTCGCTGGAAATCTGATCTACAACCTGAAGTGTCTGACGAAGAACGTCATTTGAAATCGTAGTTGTAATAGTATGTTCTCCTGCCGAGAAGTAGATTGCCATCTTCTTTCCATCCTTGTCCGTAATGGTTTCATTCTGGAAAGACTTTGTGTAATCAAATGCATAAGATGTTAAAACATCATTTGTTGCTGCATTATCATCGCCTGTTATAAACAGCTGCTGATCTATAACAATGTTGGCAAATACCGGCATATCAGTCTTATCTGCCTGACGGTAATGATATGCAAGATAATAATATCCTTCTTTTTCTACATTAAACTTGTATGTAAGACTCTGTCCTGCTCCTGAGAATGAAGCACTGTCAATAATATTGAGCACCTTTGTCTTTGCATCATAAGGATCCAGGTCAGGGTCATACTCACAGGTAGCTCTGATTGCAGAATCATTCTTGTAATCTGGTTCTGCGGCCTGTGCTGTAATTATGTTACTTCCTTCTGCTGAAGTTCCTGTCTTAACTTCATTCAGTTCCGGTTCTGCTTCCAGATAAACATTTCCAATCATGAGTGAGCCTTCTGTCAGGGTAAGTCCAATCTCATTCTCTCCCTGCTTTAACTCAAGCATTAATGGAGTTGAATATCTGTAGCTGGCATCCATAATATATTTCTTCTGCCATTTCATTACTTTTTCCGGACTTGCAACGATCTGATTTCCATAACGGTCAGTTTCCTTAACTGCCTTTCCGGTATCTTCATCAATTGCCGGTGCCCAGTAATTCTCATATATTAATCTGTTACACTCATAAAATGGGACCTCGCCATTTAATGATAATGAAAGTTCCGGGACAAGTATGGAATCTTCGTCATTTGTAATATAATCAAAAGCAACTGCATATACACCTGCTTTTTCTACATTTAATTTTAACTTAGCAACTTTACCCGGAAGCGCATTTCCACTTTCATCAACAGCTCCCTCATCATTCAAACCCAATTCTACGGCTGATGTACCATAGTCATGTGTTTCTTTTTTATCAGTTACCAATAAGGCTGAACTTGATTCTGCGTCAAAAACATCTTCTGCAGAATACACAATCGATTCGCCAGTATAGACAGGATTCTTATAACTCTTGCTGACTATTTCATAATTGTGTTCAAGCCTTTCATTTTCGACAGTTCCCGTTGCCGCTGTTTCATCGGTGACTGCTTTCGCATCGCCATCCGATAAATCGGTAGTCACTGCCTCGTCTGATTCCGCTGTGGCTTCAGTTGATGTACCTGCAGCTGTGTCTACGTTCTCTGTCGCATATGCAGATAATTCCGCAGACATCATGGTAACAACTGTTGCTAATGCCACAACCCTTGTCAGGCCTCGACGTTTCATAAAACATGCCTCCTCTTAATTTGATATTTAAGCACAATAAACCCCTCTTCTCTAGTCATTTTACACAAGAAGGCAGGCCTGGTCGCACTTATACTATGTTAATATTATATACAATTTCGCCATATATGTCAATCTGATATGTTCTATTTTTTGTTGAAATATTACAACTATCTTATTTTGAATTTTTGCAAAATAATGATACTTTTTGCCAAATAGCGACACAATTTATCATTTACTTTTCTCCCTATTCTTCTATTTTTCCTCAATTCTCATGTTTTTTTCAGTTCTTTCACGCAATAATCAAAGCCCGTTTTTTTACTTTTTCTGCATTTTTCTCATTTTCTTATCAGACTTCCGTTTTTGTGCAATTTTACTATAGAAAATTTTCCATGCTATTAAAACCAGACAAATTCAAAATCTGTTCATATTTTAATTTTCGCATAGAACCAGAAAAGAGGCATCACCTGCCTCTTTTCTTATCATAATTCAATAATAATTCTGTCTTATATTCTAGTTAGTTATTCTTTTTCTTTGTTGCTACCAGCACACCTGCTACTACAGCTACAACCAATACTACTGCTACAACTACAACGATAACTGTTGTGCTTGAATCGCTGTCATTTGATTCGCTTGTGCTGTCATTGCTTCCTGCAACACCTTTGTTTGCATCCATATTTGGTTTTAAGGTTACTTTTTCTTTTGTTGTTACTTCTTCTACAGCACCGGCTTCTGAATATTTAGCACTATACATAATCATGGAACCGTGGTCGCAACCAACCTGAACAAATACACTACCTGTAGGTTCTTCTGAAAGTACACCTACTGCTTTCTGTGTATATTCTTTTCCATCATTTCCTTTTGTTGTTGATTCAAATACGAACTGTTTACCAGATCTTGTAACCTTTAATACAACATCTGCACCTACTGTAGCCTCTGCATATGTAGCTGCATCTGTATCTTCCCAGCTCTTCTCGATTGTATACTGACCATTTGTAAGCCAGTCACCTACTAACCAGCCAGTACCACCCTGTGTAATGGTAAACCAGTTCTTACTATCTTCTGATACTTCTGCAACCCATCCGAATACAGCATTTGATGTATCCTTTGTTGTTGAATTGAATGTGAATGTAATGGTTGTGTTATCTTTGATTTCAAACTGTCCATTTGCTGCTGAGTTCCATTCTGAACCTTCAACCGCATTTCCTGCTGTACCATAATCAACATCTGATGTTACCATATCTGCTGCGAATGCAGATACACTCATGCTGAGTGCTAATACTGTAGCTCCTGCTACTGTTAATAATCTTTTCTTCATGATAAAAAAAGCCTCCCTTTCACATATTATTGAAATATGATAAATTTATGTAACCTTTCATAAATTTGCATTTATTCTACCACATTTTTTATGCAACGTCAACAAGATAGAAAAAGTTCTGCAAACTTCTGATACATATAAACAGGAGAGAATCCTGCAATTCTCTCCCGCTTCTATTTATCCTTTATCTTTTTCAGAATCAGAATTCCTGCTGATTAAGCGTTCTTTTTCTTAGATGCGATAACCGCACCGCAAGCACCTAATGCTACAACCATAAGAGCTGCAACCGGAGCTGCATCACCTGTCTTTGGTGAATTTGTCTTTGCTGTAGTTGTTTCTTTTGCAGCAGCTGCTGTAGTTGTTTCTTCTGCTACGGCTGCTTTCTCTGCTACGATGTATGTGCTGAAATGATTTGTTTCAAAAGAAACTTTACCATTTTCAACAGATGTCTTTAACTCTGTTAAAGTTCCGTTATCTTCCATACGATATACAACAAGTCCTTTGTTTGCATCTAATGTTGAAGGAACATCGATAGTTACAAGAACATTGCCATTGTTTAAAGGCTGAATCTTTGCACCTGCTGCATCCAGCATAGTAATGTCTAATACTGCATATTTGCCTACTTTGCTGCTTAAAGTATCTTTTACAGCCTTGTCTACTTTAGCAAGTGTATCTTTGTCTGTTACAGTATTTACTGTTACAGTTGCACCTGTTGGTACATTTGTTCCTGTTACAGTTGCACCAGCCTTAGCAGCATCTGTAGCTGTAGCTTCAGTTTTTACACTTGTTGCAGCTGTAGTAGATTCTTCCTTCTTTGTGGTAGATTCTTCCTTCTTTGTAGTTGTTTCCTTTGTAGTATCATCCTTCTTTGTATCATCTGTTGAAACATCTTCGCCTTTTTTTGTATTATCAGTAAACTTTATATCTTTTAAAGATACTTTTTCACCGGTAAGGTGCATATTCAATGTTTCCGGAAGATCTTCATTAACAGTAACTACAGTATTAAACTGATAAGCATTACTTGCATCTTTCATATCATACTGAACATCTAACACATTTCCTGTTCTTTTTACATTGACAGTAACATCTGCATCTGTCATAACTGCTGCCCAAGCTGTCCAGTCTTCCGGCTGTCCTGTCCAAAGAGGGTTCTTTCCAGCATTTTCAACTGTATCTCCTCCTAATGTCCAACTTCCAGCGGTCCATCCGAAAGCATCTGCTCTTAATGTAACGAACTCACCTGCTCCATCAAAAATCTCTAATATAAAGTTATTCCAGTTTGCTGAAGTATCCATTGTTGCGTTATGGAATGTATAAGTTACGTCAAAATCACCTGTTACACTTTCATCACCTGTATTGGCACTAAACGCATTTGTAATATCAATTGCATTTACAGTTTCAGCTGAAGCTGTCATAACAGTTGAAACTGTCATTGTTGTAGCTAATGCTACTGCAAAAAATTTCTTCTTCATCATTTAACTTTCCTCCTAAAATCAATGTATATTTCACCATATTGATGACTCTAATATAAAAACCTCCCGGGTTTTCCTGAATTGTGAAAATATCTTCCAATTTTCTCCAATATGCAATTAAAGAGAAGTACAGTGCGTACTTCTCTTCAATTATCATTGCTTAAGTATTGTTTCTATACTATGTTAAATTATTCTGTAACTTTCTTTCTAGAAACTACTACACCAGCGCAAGCTACTACTGCTACTGCACCTAATGCTGCGATAGGAGCTACATCACCTGTCTTAGGAGATGTCTTTGTTGCTGCCTTTGTTGTAGCTGTGTTGTTTGCTGCAGCTGCTTTTGTTGTGCTGTCTGCTGCTTTTGTTGCTCCTTCTTCTTTCTTTGCTCCGCCTGCTGGAGTTCCTGCTGTTGTTCCTTCTTCTTTCTTTGTTTCGCCTGCTGCTGCACCATTTGTAAATTTAACATTTGTTAAGTTTACTTTTTCACCAGTAATATGAATATTTAATGCATCTGGAACTTCTTCATTAACAGTAACTGCTGTTTTAAACTGATAGGAATTGCTTGCACCCTTCATATCGTACTGAACGTTAAATACGTTTCCTGATCTCTTTACATTAACAGTAACATCTGCATTTTTCATGTCTGCTACCCAAGCTGTCCAGTCTTCTGGCTGACCTGTCCAAAGAGGGTTCTTACCAGCATTATCAACTGTATCTCCACCTAATGTCCAGCTACCAGCTGTCCATCCGAAAGCATCTGCTCTTAATGTAATGAACTGGCCATTTCCATCAAAAATTTCTAATGCAAAGTTATTCCAGTTTGCTGAAGTATCTTTAGTAGCATTATGGAATGTATAAGTTACATCAAAATTACCTGTTACAGCTTCATCACCTGTGTTAACCTTGAATGCATCTGTAATATCAGCTTCTGTTGCTGTTGCAGCCATAGCTGTTACAGCTGTTGAAAGTGCCATTGTTGTAGCCATTGCTACTGCAAAAAATTTCTTCTTCATAATAAGAAATACCTCCATTTTAAATATTCGTTCCCCTTTTGGGTAACCTTTATTTTTTACAAGCATTATAATAACTCTCAATTATAATTTTGTCAACCTTTTTATTCACATTTTTTTCATATATCAGCCATTTTTTTATATTCTTTTGTTCACTTTGCATAAATGCCGTATTTGCGGCATTTTCAGTTACCCGTTCTTGCACTTTCAGGAAGTTTCCAGGTGGTTTTCTTCTGTAATTTTATTATTTTTTCACACTGCCTTACTATTTTTTCATCAAAACTCCATTTTTACATTCTGCCATTGGACTTGTATATTCTCCTCACATCGTCTGCAATATCAAAAGGACCGCATTACTGCGATCCTTTTCCTGTAAATATAACTCCGACCGTCTTAAATAAGATCTTAATGTCGAGTCCGATATTCCATTCTGCTATGTATTTTGTATCCAGTGCAACAACCTCATCAAAGTCCGTAATGCTGCTCCTGCCGCTGATCTGCCACATACCGGTCAGTCCCGGTTTAATTGCCATTCTTCTTCTGTGATGCTTATTGTATTTCTCCCATTCATCCACCGTCGGCGGTCTTGTTCCCACAAGGCTCATATCGCCTTTTAAAACATTAAAGAACTGTGGAAATTCATCGATCGAGGTTTTTCGGATAAAATTCCCCACTCCCTTGATAATGCGCGGGTCATGATCCATTTTAAACATCATACCGTCTTTTACTTTGTTCTGCTTCATCAGCTCTTTTTTGCGTTCTTCAGCATCCATATACATACTCCGGAATTTATAAATCCGGAATTTCTTTCCGTTTTTTCCTACACGAATCTGAGAAAAAAAGATCGGTCCGGGAGATTTGATGTAGATTGCAGGTGCAACAAACAGGAATAGTATCAGAGTAATAATACATCCGACGATACCACCGCAGATATCCATCAGCCGTTTGAGGAAGATCTGCCTGTTGCTTGCCGAGGTAATATAATTCGTTACCACTGTATATCCGCCCACGTTTTCTATTCTCCTCTTTGCACCTTCTATTCCGCATTTTGTCAGTGCAATGTGGACGGTAATTCCCATTTCCCTGCAATCCTCAAGAATCGGATTGATCACATCTTCATTGTTATTATAGCAGGTAATAACCTCATCCACCCAGTTCTGACAAAGGTAATTCACGGCATTTTTCCGATCCGCTACAACAGGAATCCCCTTTATCGTCTGTCCTGTCAAATCTCTGTCCGTTACTATGATACCTGCAAGCTTCCTGTCACTGTAATTATTCTTACTGATTCTGCCCGCAAAGGTTTCCGCCATGGCATAGTCTGAAAGAATTACCAGAGCCTTTTTTCCCTTCTGTGTCAGAGCCGCCCGGCTTTTTAAAACTTTCTTTCTCCATACCCTTATCATATAACACAGGATAATGGCTATTTCCCACATCAGTACAACCACCATTCTGGAATACTGCTGTCCCGACTTTGTTATAAAATTGAACAATATAAAACCCGTGATAGTTGCTGATACATGGAGTAAAGTTTCTTTAAATTCCTGGAAATATCCCCTTCTCAAAATTCCTTTATAACTTTGCATAAAAAAAACGACCACAATATCCATAATGGTCAAAATAAATGCCATCTGCTGATAGGTGTCATTTTTCCACGGAAATTCAAATCCATTCCGGAACATATATGCCACCAGCAGGGCGATCTGTATACACAGAATATCCAGTATAATAAAATCACCATGCTTTAACCAGTTTCCTGATTCTCTCTTGTACATTTTCTAAAATCATCCCATCTTATTATTATTTTCTAACTATATCATCATAATATAACTTTGTAGTTCTGTCAATAACTCTCTTATAGTTTCAGCAGAATTTTCCCATAATAGCACTGTTTTCTTCGTATAATAAAGTAAACTGCGAATTTTTGTTTCTACTATAATAATAGAGAAAGGCAGACAGCCGGATTTTTTCCGCCATCTGCCCGCAGTTTTTTCTAATTGATATTGGTATAACCCATCAGACTGATATCCACTGCCTTTGCAGCTTCCCTGCCTTCTTTGATGGCCCATACCACAAGAGACTGTCCTCTGCGCATATCGCCTGCAGTAAATACATTCTTTACATTTGTCTCGTATTTTCCTGCCTCTGTCTTTACATTGGAACGCTCATTTGTTTCTACTTTAAATGCCTTTGTGACATAATCCTGGCTTCCTAAAAATCCTGCCGCTATCAGGACAAGGTCACAGTCCACCACATATTCGCTTCCGGCAACTTCTGCCATCATCATTCTTCCGGTTGCTTCATCTTTTTTGGACTCTAATTTTACCAGTTTTACCTTGGTCAGATTCCCCTTCTTGTCTGCGATAAACTCCTTGACCGTTGTCTGGTAAATTCTCGGGTCATGGCCGAATTTTGCAATAGCTTCTTCCTGGCCGTAATCGGTCTTTAAGACACGCGGCCACTGCGGCCACGGATTGCTCTCTGCACGCTCCGTCGGAAGTTTTGGCATCATTTCTACCTGTACCACACTGGTGCAGCCATGGCGGATGGATGTTCCGACACAGTCATTTCCGGTATCACCGCCGCCGATTACCATGACTTTCTTTCCCTTTGCAGAAATATAAGTGCCATCTTTCAGACCATTGTCCAGCAATGCCTTGGTTGTGGATTTCAGGAAGTCTACAGCGAAATAAATTCCTTTTGCCTCTCTGCCCGGAGCTTTGATATCTCTCGGATTTGATGCACCGCAGGCAAGGATAATACGGTCGTAGTTTTTCAGCAGTTCTGTTGCTTTCATATCCTCTCCGACATTAACACCCGTGACAAATTCCACACCTTCTTCTTTCATAATGGCAACCTTACGGTCTATCACCCATTTTTCCAGCTTCATATTCGGAATTCCATACATAAGCAGTCCGCCAATCCTGTCGGAACGCTCATATACCGTTACACTGTGTCCTCTCTGGTTCAGAGTATCTGCCGCTGCCAGCCCGGAAGGCCCGGAACCTATGACCGCTATCTTCTTTCCGGTTCTGACTGCTGGCACTTTGGCACGTGCATATCCTTTTTCATAAGCATTTTCAATAATGCCGTGTTCATTTTCCTTTGTCGTGACGGATTGTCCGTTCAGCCCGCAGGTGCAGGCTGCTTCGCAAAGTGCCGGACACACTCTGGAAGTAAACTCCGGGAAGTTATTCGTCTTTTTCAGACGGTAGTAGGCTTCTTCCCAGTTTCCATTGTAGATTAAGTCATTCCATTCCGGCACCAGGTTGTTCAGCGGACATCCGGATGCACCACCCGGCAGCATCATACCTGCCTGACAGAACGGTACCCCACATTCCATACATCTGGCAGCCTGTATCTGCTGTTCTTCCTGTGATAAAGGAGTATGGAACTCGTTAAAGTTTTTAATTCTTTCTAATGGCGAAACAGCTGTACTTGTTTCACGCTCATATTCTAAAAATCCGGTTGGCTTTCCCATCTTAGTTCCTCCTTATTTCGCGATTGCATAGAATGCTTCTATCTTTGCCTGTTCACTGCTGAGTCCTTTTTCTTCCATCTGGACAATCTTCTTTAACATGGTTGCATAATCGTAAGACATAATCTTCTTGAATTTTGGAAGATATTCCCCAAAATTATCAAGAACTTCTTTTCCTCTTGCAGAATTGGTATATGCCACATGTTCCTGAATCATAGTCTTTAATTCTAATACATCGTATTTATCCGTTACTTCTCTCATAAATACCAGTTCTTTATTCATCTTTGTATACAGGTCGCTCTGTTCATCCAGCACATAAGCGATACCGCCGCTCATTCCGGCTGCAAAGTTCTTTCCTACTGTACCCAGGATTACAACACATCCGCCTGTCATGTACTCGCATCCGTGTTCACCCACGCCTTCTACAACCGCAGTTGCACCAGAGTTACGCACACAGAATCTCTCTCCTGCCACGCCGTTGATAAATGCCTTACCGCTGGTTGCACCGTACAATGCCACGTTGCCGATAATGATATTCTCACTTTCTTTGAAGGTAGAACCCTTTGGCGGATATACAATCAGTTTTCCGCCAGAAAGTCCTTTTCCGAAGTAATCGTTGCTGTCCCCGACCAGTTCCAGAGTAAGTCCTTTCGGGATAAATGCGCCGAAACTCTGTCCGCCGGCACCATTACACTTAATGGTAAAGGTATCTTCTTCGAGTCCTTCCGGATATTTCTTTGTAATCTCTGAACCAAAGATTGTTCCGAAGGAACGATCCGTATTGGTTACATCCACTTCTATACTGCGCTTCTGTCTGTCGTCCAGTGCCTTCGCAAATTTCTTTACCAGTACCTTTTCATCCAGTGTCTTCTCGAGTTCAAAGTTATACAGATTCTTCTCATGATAACAAATCTTTTCTTTACAGAAATCGGTATTTAAGATATTGGATAAATCTACATTTGCAGCACGTCCGGTAATATTATCCCTTCTCTTTAAGAGATCCGCACGTCCTACCAGTTCATCCACGGTCTTAACCCCCAGTTTTGCCATGTATTCTCTTACTTCTTCTGCGATAAACTTCATGAAGTTGATGACATACTCTGGTTTTCCCCGGAATCTCTTACGCAGCTCCGGATTCTGTGTTGCCACGCCGACCGGACAGGTATCCAGGTTACATACTCTCATCATGACACATCCCATAGTTACAAGCGGAGCAGTTGCAAAACCGAATTCTTCTGCTCCGAGCATAGCCGCAATCACAACGTCACGGCCGCTCATCAGCTTTCCGTCTGTCTCAAGCACGACTTTATTTCTCAGATCATTCATAATCAGGGTCTGGTGTGCTTCTGCAAGTCCGAGTTCCCATGGAAGTCCTGCATTGTAGATGGAGTTTCTCGGTGCAGCACCCGTACCGCCATCATATCCGGAGATAAGGATAACCTGTGCACCTGCTTTTGCAACGCCGGCTGCTACCGTACCGACACCAGCTTCCGAAACCAGTTTTACAGAAATTCTGGCAGCAGTATTGGCATTCTTCAAGTCATAGATTAACTGGGCCAAATCTTCGATCGAATAAATATCATGATGCGGTGGTGGGGAGATAAGGCTTACCCCCGGTGTTGAATGTCTGGTCTTTGCAATCCACGGATAAACTTTCTTGCCTGGCAGATGACCGCCTTCGCCCGGTTTTGCTCCCTGTGCCATCTTTATCTGGATTTCGTTTGCACTGACAAGATATCTGGATGTAACACCGAATCTTCCGGATGCTACCTGTTTGATGGCGGAACATCTGTTCAATCCATCCGGTCCTACGGTCAGTCTTTCGAGGTCCTCGCCACCTTCACCACTGTTGGAACGTCCATGCAGGGTATTCATGGCAATTGCAAGGGTTTCATGTGCTTCTTTTGAAATAGAACCATAGGACATTGCACCTGTCTTAAATCTGCGCACGATGGAATCAATGCTTTCTACCTGGTCAAGCGGAATGGATTTCTTCGGATAATTGAAGTCCATGAGTCCTCTCAGGTTTACATCCTGGCCTTCCGCATCGACTTCTTTTGTATATTCCTTAAACAGGTCATAGTTTCCTGTTCTCGTAGACTCCTGAAGAAGATGTATGGTCTTTGGATTGTATAAATGTTCGGTTTTTCCACTCCGGAACTTGTGTGTTCCTTCGCTGTCGAGGGTATAATCCACACCGAGGTCTAACGGGTCAAATGCTTTGGAATGAAGCTTATTAACATCACTCTCAATATCCTTTAAAGAAATACCGCCGATTCTGCTGACTGTATTGGTAAAATATGTATCTATTACTTCTTTATTAATACCGATGGCTTCAAAAATCTGTGAACCCTGATAGGACTGGATCGTGGAAATTCCCATCTTGGAAGCAATCTTTACGATACCATGCAGAATCGCTGAGTTATAATCATTGACTGCTGCATAATAATCTTTATCCAATAAGTTTTCATCAATCAGTTCGCGGATGGAATCCTGTGCCAGATATGGATTGATGGCACATGCGCCATAGCCGAGCAATGTTGCGAAGTGATGTACTTCTCTCGGTTCGCCGCTTTCCAGAATGATGGCAAGCGAGGTTCTCTTCTTTGTCACTACCAGATGCTGATGCAGTGCGGATACCGCAAGCAGTGACGGAATGGCTACATGATTTTCATCCACGCCCCTGTCTGACAGAATCAGGATATTGGCACCGTCCTTGTGTGCCCTGTCTGCTTCCAGGAATACATGGTCAATCGCTTTCTTTAAGGATGTATTTTTATAATAAATAATCGGAATGACTGCTACTTTAAAGCCGTCCACCTTCATATTTTTAATCTTTAACAGGTCTGTGCTGGTAAGAATCGGATTATTAACTCTCAATACCTTACAATTTTCCGGTGATTCCTCCAGGATATTGCCTTCTGAGCCGACATAAACGGTTGTGGATGTTACAACTTCCTCACGGATCGCATCAATCGGCGGATTTGTAACCTGTGCAAACAACTGTTTGAAATAATTGAACAGCGGCTGGTTGCGGTCGGAAAGAACTGCTAACGGGGTATCATTTCCCATGGCTGAAATCTGTTCTGTTCCGGTCAGTGCCATCGGAAGAATGCTGGTCTTTACATCTTCATAAGTATAACCGAAAGATTTCTGCAGTTTCTGGAGTTCTTCCTTGGAATATTCTTCCACTCTCTTATTCGGAATCTTCAACTCCTGAAGTTTTACGATATTTGCATCGAGCCACTCGCCATATGGCTGTCTTTTTGCATATTTTTCTTTTAATTCTTCATCATCGATGACTCTGCCCTGTACGGTATCTACCAGGAGCATCTTGCCCGGTCTTAATCTTTCTTTGACAACAATCTTTGCCGGATCAATGTCAAGCACTCCGACTTCGGAAGAAAGAATGAGCTTATCGTCCGTGGTAATCATATATCTGGAAGGTCTTAATCCGTTACGGTCAAGTACCGCACCCATCACATCACCATCGGAAAACAGAATGGATGCCGGTCCGTCCCACGGTTCCATCATGGTTGCATAATACTGATAGAAATCTCTCTTTGCCTGGCTGATATTTAAGTTATTGTCCCACGGTTCCGGAATGGCTATCATTACGGCAAGCGGGAGATCCATTCCACTCATTATCATGAATTCAAGCATATTATCCAGTCTTGCTGAATCAGAACCTTCTGCATTGATAACTGGTATTACCTTGTTAATCTCATCTGCAAGACATGAAGTATGCATGGTTTCTTCCCTTGCAATCATCTTATCCACATTTCCGCGGATGGTGTTAATCTCACCGTTATGTACCAGCAGTCTGTTCGGATGTGCCCTCATCCAGCTCGGCTGTGTATTCGTACTGAATCTGGAATGTACAATGGCGATGGCTGATTCATAATCCGGATCCTGTAAGTCGCTGAAGAAGGTACGGAGCTGTCCAACCAGGAACATACCCTTGTATACAATCGTTCTGCTCGAAAGTGATACAACATAGGTATCTTCGTTAGACTGTTCAAATACACGTCTTGCCACATACAGTTTGCGGTCAAAATCAATACCTGCATTTACTTTTGCCGGCTTGCGGATGAATGCCTGGATGATACACGGCATAACTTCGACTGCCTTATGTCCCAGTACATCCGGATGTGTCGGAACCTGTCTCCAGCCGAGGAACTCAAGTCCTTCTTTCTTGACAATGATTTCAAACATCTTCATTGCCTGCTTTCTCTGTAATTCATCCTGTGGGAAGAAAAACATTCCGACACCGTATTCTCTCTCATTTCCCAGTGCAATGCCGAGGGAATCTGCCACCTTCTTAAAAAACTTATGGGAAATCTGTAAAAGGATTCCGACACCATCACCGGTCTTTCCTTCCGCATCTTTTCCTGCTCTGTGTTCGAGATGCTCTACGATACCAAGCGCACCTTCTACCGCCTCGTGATCTTTATTTCCTTTGATATTAACAATTGCTCCGATACCACAGTTATCATGTTCAAATCTCGGATCGTATAATCCATTCGCTTTCTGCTGCATCTTTATCCTCCATCTATCCCTTGAGTTATTGTGTGTCTTTACTGCAAGGACATTTGTCTTTTCCTTAAGCTGTATATAATATACTACTATCTTTTTCATTTGTAAATATGTTTTTTTAGTTGTATTGTCTGATAATTCGACTATTTATTTTTTTACTTATTTATTATCTGTTTATTCAAAAATAAAACGTGGAATTCTCATCTGGAACTCCACGTTTTAGAAACAATTTACCTTCTATTTTTTTGAAACTTTTTTTCACTTTTTTTATTTTCCATGTCATTTTCCGGAATTTTATGTCGAATCAGAACAATTCCAGTTGTAAATAATACCACACTGATCAGCTGGGACGTGGAAAATGCTATGCCGGCGATCTGATATACTCCACGAACCATATCTCCACGCAGCATTTCCAGCAGAAACCGAACCGCCGGATAGATGGTTAGATACAGTCCCATTATCCTTCCCGCTGCCGGCTTCTTCTTCCTGTAACACAGCAGGAAAAAGAACAGCAGGAAATTGCACAGGCTTTCCATGATCTGGACTGGAACTCTCGGTACAAGTTCTATGCCCGGTTCGTATGGATTCGCCGGAAAATGGACGGCAAAGATACCGTGATATTCCCTGCCATAACAGCAGCCGGCAAAAAAACAGCCCAGCCTTCCAAACCCGTGAAACAAAGGAATAACAACCGCCAGAATATCGAGATACATCGTGACGGGTTGTTTTCTCATGCGGGCATAGAAGGCAATGCCCGCTGTCATGCCAAGCATACCGCCGTAAAACACATAGCCGGCAAATAATTCCCGGAGATTCCCTGTATTTCCCTGTATAAGAAATGGAATGGCATAGAATAATTTTGCCCCCGCAATCATTGCGATTCCCCCATAACTAATGGCACACCAGAAATCGTATGTCATGATATTCTTTGCCAGTTTCCGTGCCACAACCAACGCACAGAGAAAGCCTGCCAAAGCCATCGTAGAATATGCCGGTATCCTTAGTCCCATGATTTCAAAATATAACTGCATCACTTATTCTCCCATTTTTGCCGGGCTGATATAATCCTGCGGCGGAACTTTGATTCCTTTCATATCCGGCCCGATATAGAAACCTGTCTGCGGCGGCTGGTTGTATGCCGTATTCTGCCATGCAATCCCCATGCGGTAAACCGCATCATGCATCAGGGTATAGATTCTGCTCTTTGTCGGTTCGGTTGTGGTATAAATCCTCAGAAATTCACTGTTTTTTCCACGAAATACGACTTCTTCCCTCCAATCCCCGAACAGACATGCCTGAATACACGGGTTTCCTTTCGTTCCGTTATTGGATAGCACCTGATCGGTGGAAAGCAGGATTTCTGTTTCCTCCGTTCTCCAGTTCCACTTGTAAATCTTCGGAATTCCAACTCCTGTTTCATAGCCATACCAGTCATGATCCAGAAGTTCCCTCAGCAGATCGCCGTCCCACCAGATGGCAAAATTCACCTGCTCTGGGAATTTATCCGTGATTTTCTTTCCGTCCGCATAATTATATAACCCACCGCCATAGTATGCCCACATCTGGTTTCCATCATACCTCGGATCAATTTTGGCAGTCAGCCCTCTTGCGGTATCTTTTC
>ENA-USUG01001960-USUG01001960.1-human-gut-metagenome-genome-assembly--contig:-NODE-1960-length-32721-cov-61.180094_pt1 | contig 32721 bp, 40 predicted proteins | sample MGYA00250059_ERZ773394 | MGnify/ENA primary metagenome ERZ773394 (study PRJEB29103, sample SAMN06111957) | human gut metagenome | biome: human gut; feature: ankylosing spondylitis patient; material... | reverse complement strand
GAGTACGGAGACGACTCCATTGCCATACAAGGAGATCCTTCTATCAAATCCGACTTTTACATAACGGATGAAGGAATTGAAGGGTGGTTTTCGAATCCGACTGCAAAGGTAAGCTCGTCTGAAAGAACGACTGGAGACGGGTCTCACAGAGTGGTTGACTCTGGAGTTTTGTACAATTCCAGAACGGTCTCTTTCTCGGTTTATGTTATCGGGAAAGACAGAACTGAGGTGGTAGACGGCATTAAAAAGCTTCTCTACTATTCTAAGAAAATTGTGAGAATCTATGTGTATGATGCACAGGATTGTACATATTGCGATGGTTACGTCAAATTCGACGTTGACAAATCGTGGGACGTGAACTACGCTAAGGTCTCTGTCACTGTGGTGTGTCAGGATCCTGTACGCCTGTCTAGAGAGGTCTCCTCAGGCTACATGGAGCCGTCGCCAGACCCATCTGGTGGATTGCAATTTGAGGATTCCATTCTTGTTTTTCCCTTGAAATGGGGTAAGCAAACTGTAGTAAACAATACGTGTACAACACACAACAGTGGCACCATAGTTTCTTATCCTATTATCACTGTGTCCGGAAATTTCCCAAACGGATTTTCGATCACCAATCAAGAGACAGGAGAGAAACTGTCTTATTCTGAACCAGTAAACTGGGGATCGCCTATTATAATGAATTGTAGCAAGAGAACAGCGTCTTCAAACGGAGTCGATGTAACAAGGAATCTGTCTGAGAGAGGGTTCCCTTCTGTTCCACCAAAGAGCGATTTGTCTCTGTCTTTTTTGGCGTATGGTGTAGGAACGTGCGAAGTCGTAGTTCATGATTCGTACATTTAGGAGGTTAAAATGTCTGTAGCGTTGGGAGTGCCTCAAAGCAATGCTGGGGTCGGAACTTCAGCACTAGAGATGAGAAAGATCATCGGTAGCCTTTTTGTTAACGTTGGCATCATTGACGGTCTCAGTGTTAAGGGCACATCGTCTCTCTATTATGTTGTAAACAGTGGTGTGGCCGTCTGCAGCAAGGGAGAATCTGACGGTTATACCATAGCATACTGCTCAGGGGGAAACACGCCTTCCGTCCAATCGAACTCTTCTAGTCAGTCGCGCATAGACGCTATCTGGCTGACGTCCCATGACATCCAGAGTGGAGATGGAGACAATCTCGTTACGATTGGTGTGTCTCAGGGAGTTCCGTCGTCTTCTCCCGTGCCACCGAGTATTCCGTCTGATGCGACAATAATCGCATATATGAGGCTTCCTGCTGGGGCAACAAGCACTCAAAATGCCGTTATGACCTCCGAACGAAAATACGCCGTACCGTCTGGAGCTTCTCTTGGTGTTCTTCTTGACAAGACGGATACCTCATACAAGGGAATAAAAGCAGGTTCTGCATATACGTTTGCCAGTGGACAGATCTATGTGCCGACAGACAGACTTTTGTCTGTGAAGTTAACGGAAACCACATGGGCATGGAAACCAAGGACTCACGACTGGATTGGATCTGGGTATGTTGATTGGACACTTGATGGTGTTGTTCAGAGAGCATTTCGTTTCACGAATTACCCAGAGACTCCAACGACAAGCTGCTTCGAAGATTTCGTCGAGGTGTCTGCAGGATTTCACACGATATCTGCTAGATTGTGGGGATCTGACACAAATCCCGCCTCAGATATTTGGCTGGATTATAAAGCTGGTTCGTGGCCAGGACAAAGACTGCTCGTTGTCGATTCTGGAGTGGCAGAATAATGTGGAATTCTTATATCTGTGACACCATATCGGGACTCATGATCACCCCTATAGACCTCCAGAGTTTCTCGTGGCATATGAGTGTGTCTGATTCTTCATTGTCCACCAACACAAAAAGGAACATCGGCGAAAATGGATTGTCTCAGATAAGTCTTCCGTGGGCTTCCGTCCCTTCTAATACACCAGAGGGAAGAAACAGTGTTCTGTATCCGATGAAAAGGTCTATCGTTTTAATGTGGGACGATACGCCTGTCATTTTTGGCACGATAGGATATAGAGTCGACTCTGAAGATTGTACAGATTTTAGCCTCTTGTCCATTCAAGATCTATTGTCAAGTCGATACCTCGTGAGGGAAGATGTATTTGGTAAATCCTATGGAGGAACAACAAACGACACCATTTCTTACAGAAATATGTCTCTCAGAGGGATAGCCGCAGACATCATACAAAAATGCACACGAGAAAAACCTTCTGGGGGACTTCCAATAGATACTCAATACGATGGTGAGGCGGGAAACCACCAGAGGACTTACTACGGTTATAATGTGTCTAACAATGCAGCAGACAAGCTCCTCAACGAGATAACCAATGTCCAAGACGGTATCGAAATGAGGTTTGTTCCTTATAAAATAGGGAACTACATAAGGCTGAGGTTCGAAGCTGGAACAGACAGCGAGCATGAGCTGGTCAATAGCAACGCGAAAAGAACACTCACCTGGTTTTCAAATGGCAGAGGTCTGATTGAAGGATTAAAGGTGTCGAATATCGGACCATCAATGCGAGTGTATGGGACTGGAGCAGGTCAAGACGATTCGACACTTTGCCATCTCGCACAAGACCTGTCTCTCTGCCAAACGAGAGACCCGTGGCCTATCGTAGAGTCTGTTGTCTCTGACACCAGTTGGGACAATATAGACCTCCTAAGAAGGCACTCAGAAGGGACTCTCGAATCTTCAAAGTATCCTCTGTGCCAGATGAAGGGGTCTGTACACATTAACGATTTTGAAGACCAATTTATGGGAATGGTATGGCCAGGAGATCTTATCGACATAGACATCAGAGATCACCCCAGCTTACCAGACGACATCTATACGACAAGGATTCTTCGCATGGAAGGCGACAGCACAGACAAAGTGTCTTTGACATTTAGCGTTATGAAGTCTGTATCCTACTGAGGAAGGGATGAGAATGAACAAACACGTTCTTCCTGGAATGAGCCCCATATATGAAAACATGGCTCGTTCCGTTGTTCAAGCTCACAAAAAGATAAACGGTCAAAATACCGCTCCAACAGGCACCATATCTTTTCACCGTTCAAACGGTTCAAAAGACATATATGGGTCTCTGAACAAAGACGGCTATTCTGTCGCAAAGAATGTCGGAGATACGGTGGCGCCTGGAAGACCTCTAGGTATCTCAGCCAAATCTGTCGGAGGCATTCTGTATGTATCTTGGGATGGGGAACTTGAAGGAGGATTGCCGTCAGACTTTTATTGTGTTCGCGCATATCTGAAGGTGGAGAATAAAATCCACGTAATAGGCGAGCTCACATCAAAGGGAAATCTGTCGTACAAAAGTCTCGGAGAGGGTGTTCAAGGCACCGTATACGCCACAGCTGAGGATGAGACCTGTAACGAAGACGGCACGCCAAATCACAATGTATCTGAAAAGTCGGACGAGATAAATGTTGTCGGCTCGCAGATTCCGATCCAAGGCGTAGATGTCGAGTATGCTCTCGGAAAGTCGCAGACGACGCCTCCTGAGTCTGGTTGGTCCACTACGGCACCAGAATGGCAAGAGGGTATGTACATGTGGCAGCGCACTGTGACGTATACCTCTGATGGTTCTTCATATTCAGATCCGACTTGTATTCAGGGTGCAGCAGGCAGAAACGGTGTCGACGGCAAAGACGGCACAGATGGAACTTCTGGAAGGGGAATAGCCTCCACTGAAGTCAAGTATCAATCGTCGCAGTCGAGCACTACAGTCCCCACAGGAGAGTGGCTTACGGCCATTCCTAGTGTGCAAGAAGGCTGGTATCTGTGGACTCGCACCCAATTTACGTATACAGACTCTACGGTGTCTTACGGGTACTCTGTAAGCCGACAAGGCGCTGACGGAGCAGCTGGTTCCGATGGCAAGGATGGAACAGACGGTAGAGACGGAGCGAACGGTGTCGGGGTGTCGGGATCTGAAGTAAGGTACCAAGCCTCCAATTCTGGCACAACAGCGCCCACAGGATCTTGGTTGACTTCACCGCCATCTCTGGATGCTGGTCAGTATCTGTGGACAAGAACGACCATCACTTATACCGATGGCAAATCTACGGTCAGTTATTCGATCTCTATGAAGGGTGAAACTGGTCCGCAGGGTCTGCAAGGTAAGCCTGGAGCGGATGGTCAGCCCCGATACACATGGCTCAAGTATGCAGATACTCCTACCAGTGGCATGTCTGACCTTCCCGACGGTAAGGACTACATAGGTCTCGCATACAACAAGACTACACCTTCAGAGTCTTCGAACTATTCTGACTACACATGGTCTAAAATCGTTGGCGAACAAGGTCCACAGGGTGTGCAAGGTGAGCGGGGTGTTCCTGGTCCAGCAGGTGAAGACGGTTCCACGTTATATACGTGGATTAAGTATGCAGACAATGCCTCTGGAGGAGGAATGTCTGACAATCCGTCTGGCAAGAAGTATATCGGCTTAGCGTACAACAAGACAGTCCCGATTGAGTCCTACGTGGCTTCAGACTACACTTGGAGCCTGATTCAAGGCGCTGATGGCAAGGATGGAGCAGACGGAGACCCTGGAATCGGCATTAAAGCTGTCGTAGAGCAGTATTATCTGTCCACCAGTAGCACTGCGCAAAGTGGAGGCTCCTGGAGCACGAATCAGCCTGAGTGGTCTAAGGGAAAATACCTCTGGACGCGCTCACAGGTGACGTGGACTGACAATGAAATCACAACCACCACTCCTGTGCTTGCCAAAGCGATTAATAAGGCGAATGAAAATGCAAACGAAGCGATAAACAAAGCTGAAAAGATCAATTACTATTTTTGGACAGACAGTAGTGGCGCTCACGTTACGACCAAACCGAATGATGCCACCACTGGACCGAACATCCTAATCGATGGAAACGGTTTCCATATCCGTCAAGGTAAGGTCGAGACGGCATTTTTCAAGTCTGACGAGATCGGTCTTGGCTCGAATTCGCAGACGTCTGTTATTCGCATGTGCGGAGGACTCGGCGAGATAGGCACAGTGTCGTCTTCAGGCTCGTCCGTTTTGGCATTGTTTGGCGAGTTGGTCGGTCTGAGGGGGAGCAATGGATCTGTCGTAGGCAACAACCTCGCAAACCTTACGCTGACAGATGACGATGCAGTTTTGACGGCAAACGGTAGCATCATATTTAATTCCAAAACAGTGCATGTTGGCACCGACAGTCTGGATTCAAGAGTCTATCTGTATAACGCAAGAGGATGGATTGAGCCTACAGGATCTACTGTCGACGACGCAAGCTCTGGTATCAACATCCACGGCAAAAAGTCTGCAGGTCTGGTTGTCGGTACAGGCACGTCATTTGCAGAGAATTCTGGCATATATCTGCAAAATAGTGGAGGTAAATATGAAGATAGCATCATATCCTTAAATGCTTACAGGTATCTTTTTGGGTCAAATGGAGACTTGGTAAAAAGTAAAGATGTGTATAGGGCTATGCACTTCGAAGACTGGAAAACACTTTACGAAAACTCCACTTATGGCAAGATAAAATATGGGGTGTTTGCAGGAATAGTATTCCTTTGTGGTCGTGTCTCTGGTGTCAACAGGAGCTGGGGTCTCGATTTCCCTATAAAATATTGTCCTGAAATTGGAAGATATTTTCCAGCTACATTGTCTGTAACGGGAGGTACGCCTCCTAATAACACAGCGTCTATATGGCTAGCAGAATACCGTAAAAACGGATCCTCAAAGGGAAACTTGTATATCTATACAAATGGATCCTCATCTGCCAATGAGTTTGTTAATTTCACCGTAAGTTATCCTTATTGTGGGATTTAACATGTATTTAAGGCGTTATAATAAGATTATTCGTAGAAAGGAGAAAGTATGTTCGAGCCTTATTTGATGGGGCAATATCAGTACCCATGGCAGGGTATGACTCCTGCACCAAACTGGCAACCTCAGACGCCTCAGGTCGCTCAGGGACAACAAGTAATCCAAGGCGTAAGATTTGTTAGCGGAATCGAGGAGGCGAAGAATTGTACGATCCCTCTCGGATCTAAAGCGCTCTTGATGGACAAGGAAAAAGATCGATTCTACCTGAAAGAGACGGACGTGACTGGCGTGTCGATCGTCTCCGAGTTTGAATTCAAAAAGGTCGAAGCTGAAGCTCGCCAGGAGTATATCACACGTCAGGAGTTCGAACAACTCTCGGCACAACTGTCAGCACAACTGAAGGAGCAATATGAATCAGTTATTCAACGCACTGGGCAATTCCAGCAGCCCGCTCAAACCCAGCCTAGGGTCGACCCAGCAGCAATCCCCTCTGTCTCAAATGTCCCACTTAATGGAGTTTATCAAGACGACTTCTCCCGAGCAAGCCAAAGCTCAAGTGGAGCAGCTTATCAAGGAACGAGGAATAACTCAGCAGGAGTTTGATGCTGTTAAGCAACAAGCATCTGAAATCGCCAAGGTTCTTGGCATTAAGTAAGCCATTCATTCTGCGCAGAGAATGGACATAGTAAGGTTCTACGAAAGGAGAACAAAATGGAAAACATGAGCTTGTCTGACATCGCTGCTGTCACTCGTGGCAACGATGACGGTGATGGCTGGGGCGGCAACGGTGCCTGGTGGATTATCGTGCTGTTTCTGTTCATGTTCGGTGCTGGCTGGAATCGAGGTGGTGGTGCGAATGGCGAGCCTGTCACTGAGGCAGGTCTGTGCAATGCCATGAACTTCAACAACCTTGAGAATGCTGTTGGTCGTCTGTCTGATCAGAACACCCAGCAGACTATGCAGCTCGGCAACGGCATCTGCAACCTCGGCTACGAGTTGCAGGGCAACATCGGTCAGCTCGGCAAGGAGGTCGCACTCGGTCAGGCGAACCTTCAGCTGCAGGCATCTAACAATGCTGCAGCCGCCTCTCAGCAGCTTGCTACTTGTTGCTGCGAGACTCAGCGTGCCATTGATGGTGTGAACTACAATGCGGCTCAGAACACCGCATCTATCAATGCGAACACGACTGCTGCTGTCCAGAAGGTGCTCGATGCTATCCAGAAGGACAAGATTGAAGCTCTCCAGGGTCAGGTGAACCAGCTGCAGCTTCAGTCTGCTCTCTGTGGCGTTGTCCGTTATCCGAACTCCACCACGTTTACCGCTGGGTACAATCCGTACTTCAACGCTAATGCGTGCGGATGCGGATGTGGAACCACATTCTAATTTATTGCCGTCTATCTTCGGTAGTCCGGGTAGGTGAGGGCGCAAGTCCCCGCCTCCAGGCGTGAAAGGAGCCCATAATGGGTGTTAAGACTATTGGACGTTTTGTCTACGACAGCTCCACTCCAGCTGCCGTTTCTGCGAATGGTAACGTGCCGCTCCCTACGGCGACCGTCTCCAACAACTGCATCAGCTGTGATGGAAGCAATATCACTATCAATCGCTGTGGTGTATACGAGGTTCTAGCGAACTTCACGTACGTCGCTACGGTCGCTGGCGTCCAGGAGACGCAGATGTTCCGCAACGGTAATGCCGTTCCTGGTGCGCATGCCCTCGATACGGTAGCAACCGTGGGAGACAATGTCTCTCAGGCGTTTCACGCCATTGTAACCGTCCCTAAGAACGCTCCTACGGCTACGCTTAACTTCAAGAGCGCGAATGCTACGTCTGTCCGAGTGGCAAACGTAATCGTTGTGAAGGTGGCTTAGAATGAAGCGCATTTCTACGCTGCTCGAACAAATGGGCGATGAGCTTGACGGTGCTCGTGAATATGCTCAATGTGCGCTTCACTTGAAGGACGAGGACAGAGAGCTGGCAGACGTTTACGTGTCTCTAGCTCGCACTGAACTCGACCATTACCAAAAGCTCTACAACCAGATGACTCGCGTCATGACGAATTATCGTTCTGAGCACGGAGATCTGTCACAAGAACTGCAGGAATTCTACGATTGGCAACGTACCAAGACCCTAGACTGCATGGCTGAGGTCAAGGTGCTTGTCGACTCGTACAAGTAGGTCAGATGGGAGATGGCGTGCTAGATTCTAACATCCCGCTACGCGACGCATTCTATCTGCTTTTTGGAATAGCCTCATTTGCAGGAGTCTTGTACGCCATTTTTTCAGGCAAGACCAAAAGTGTCGGCGACGAGCGCGAACGAATTGTCCGCATTGACGAAAATCTCAAGGAAATGCGCAGCGACGTCGCCGACATTAAGGCTGAATTACGTCAAACAAAGAGCATGATGTCTGACCATGAACGACGACTCATAAAGTTGGAAGAAGAACAGTCGTCAATGTGGAAACGCATCGACGAAATAAAAGAAAAGATCTGTTAGGAGGAAAAATGTTGAATATCAACTGGGGGGTGCGATTGAAAAACCCTGTCTTCTGGGCACAGGTAATGTGTGCTATCGTGCTCCCACTTATCGTGGGCGTTGGTGCCCAGTGGGAGGACATGACCAGCTGGATCAAGCTCGGCGAGACTATCGTCTCTGGGCTCCAGAATCCCGTTGTGGTGGTCTCTATGATCGCAAGTCTGTGGGCTTGCATTACTGACCCGACCACTAGCGGTACGTCTGATAGCGAGTCTGCTCTCGCACGAGATTATCTCAAGGGGAACGTTAAGCGTCCTGGTGAGGTGAACGAGTAATGGATTTTGAGAATCTCAATGCAGACGTGAATAAAATCCTCACGAAACACTTCACCAAGGGTCGTGGCGGCAACGAGATCCAGTTTGTCGTTGTTCACTACAATGTTGGAGACCTCACCGTAGAGGGCTGCTATAGCGTGTGGCAGACTCGTGAGGCTTCCGCCCATTATCAGGTAGAATCGTCTGGACGCATTGGTCAGCTCGTCTGGGATGGCGACACAGCATGGCATGCAGGAAACTGGGGTGCAAATCAAAAGTCCATCGGTATTGAGCATGCCAATCAGGGAAATTCCATGACAGATGCTTGTATCGAGAATGGTGCGCATCTGTGCGCTGCAATCTGCAAGTACTATGGTCTTGGTCGTCCAGAGTGGATGCGGAACGTATTCCCGCATTGCCACTTCTCCTCTACCAGTTGTCCTGGACCTCTCAAGGAGGGGACGTCGTATCACAACAGATACATGAAGCGTGCTCAGTATTGGTACGATGTAATGACTGGGACGCAGACCGAACGTGCAGGCTGGGTGAATCAAGACGATAAATGGTGGTATCGCCATTCAGACGGTTCTTATACGACAAACGGATGGGAACCGATCGATGGCAAGTGGTACCACTTTGATTCTGAAGGCTGGATGCAGACTGGCTGGATTCTAGACAACGATAAATGGTATTATCTTACGGATTCTGGAGCCATGGCGACTGGTTGGGTTAGTGTTGATGGAAAATGGTATTACCTAGACGATTCTGGTGCTATGGCGACAGGGTGGATCGATGTTGACGGTAATCGTTACTACCTTGACGATTCAGGCGCAATGGCTACTGGTTGGCTCATGTATGAAGGGTCTTGGTACTACCTTGACGGTTCTGGTGCAATGGTAAAAGATTCCATGATTAATGTCAATGGCGAAAATTACGCCATTGATAAAGATGGAAAGATGATCACTGGAGACCTGGAATTTTACGCTGCAGAGTCTGGACAACTTAAAGCTCGTAAAAAGTCCGAAGCCTAATGGCACATCCCGCATATGCGGTTGTGTACCCCTCAGGTGTTTGCCGTGCCTGAGGGGTTTTCTTTTTCCATTCCGGATCACGTATTTTTGCCTGAGGAGGGAGAGACTCTCTCTCTCTCTCTCCTCCTTCGAATCTAGTGCTCTCTTAGGTATGATTCATTATAGAAAATCACGTGGGCGGTTGGAAGCACTCAATCAGTTTTCACCTTTTGAAAAATTGATTAACGTCAACCTAGAGAGAGAGAGAATCTCTCTCCTTAGAAGAAAATACGTGATTCTCAATGCGATTGCATGAAAACAGAGCGATAATGTGAATGTCGTATGATTTCGACAGAAAGGATCAATATGGAAATCAACGAGATGAAGGAAAATGGTAGGTACAGCATCGCCATCAAAGCAAACGGCAGCGTCTGGAAGAAGATAGCTGCTGCAGCAGACAAAAATGGAGTATCTGTTAACAAGTTCATGATTGATTGTGCTCGCACTGGATGGAAGAACGCAGGCATCGAGGTATTGTCTGAAAACGACTTCGAAGAATTGAAGGAAGAATATCCCCTGCTTGAAGGATACTTATCTGCTTATGCAGATGCTGTTTCTGTCACAGGAATTGTAAAATTCACGAATGTCACTCCCCAGACAGCGCTTCAAATAATTAATAAACTGGTAAATGAAGGCCGCTTGATTAAGAGTCGTAGCTGTGGCATATGGAAGTATGTCAATGGAGATGATGCTACGCTTAAGATGTTTGCAATGTCGTGGCTTAAAGTGGACGATGAAATCCGAAGGTATGCCGTCCAATTTATCCAAGAAGTCGGAAGCTACCGACCAGCAGAAGCTATGTCGACTTGGACAGACCGCATAAGAGACGATTTGTCTGCATCGGAGTCGTACGAGCTTTTCCTTGCAGAGCATCAACTCAGCGATGACTTTGGATTCGAATCGTACGTGAAAAGCGAGATATCGAAAATCTCTGAAGCGTTTGATATCGAAGGCGTATCCCATAAAAAGAAGTCTGGAGGTATAGACATTAATCCAAATATCCTCCAGGAGATGAACAGACGAGATATCGATTTCGATGGCTGGGACGACCTCGTGTAAAAATATTTTCAATATTTTTCAGATTCCCGATAGAAGTTGAACAATCTTGAGGGATAATAACGTTGTCAAGAAGTTCAACAACTACGACAGGGAGTCAACAATGAAGAGCGTTAAGAACATGAACGACATCGCCGCTATCGCTACTGCCAAGGTCAACGAGCTCATCGCGAACGGTTTCATCTTCAACTTCGGCACCATGGCTGGTTCTCAGGGTGACGATTTCAAGGCAGACCTCACCAAGGACGGCATCACCTACCGTATTCGCGTCTTCCACGAGAACAAGAACTTCAACAGCATCGAGGTTCTTGAGGTTCGTAAGTATGAGCAGGACTTTGCCGACGACAGCTTCAGCACCATCTGGAATCAGGACGGTGAAGTCGTCGAATCTCACGTTTGGTATCGCATGGAGAATCGCAACGGCTATGTCTACACGGACGACGCTGATGCTTTTGAAAACGCCCGTGAACTCCATTACACTCGTGTTGCAAACAGCAGGAGCAATGACACCAAGAATGTCATCTCCCCTGAGAAGGTCATCGAGAAAATTCGCGCTCATCGTGGCTACAAACGCGCACAAACCGAGGACATCAAGTGCATCGTCCGTAAGAACGACGAGCGCACAGGAAAAGTTTCCTACATCATCTTTTTCAATCGCCTTGTCTCGAAGACTGCAGACCGAACCCTCGAGCTGAACTAACTCCTTCAACTGACCCAGCACTTTCTCGGTACTGGGTCAGTTATTCCCCAGTAAGGATTCATCATGAAAAACATTCTTAAGAAAATCTGCCTGACGATCATAGCAACGATTCTCGTAATGTGGATTTGGAATCAGATCTTCCCGCATCAGTTGTCAGACACTCAAATCGACACTATTTACGAGACACCAGCTGCACCAGACGGATACTCAGAAATGAACGGATTCTACCACACATCTCTGACAGAACAGAGCACGTGTGCCACAGACAAGTTCCCCATCGGAACAAAGGTATCGATCTGGTGTGGTATCGGTGCCAAGCGTGGCTCGTCGATCGAAGCCAAAGTCGTATCGAACCAGGTCCACATCGATACAGTCGATACCATTGAGTTCTCTGAAGACATCAATGACTTCTTCGCAGGTGGAACCACGATGTATGCTGTTTGGGTGAAGGAGGTCTAGTATGGGGAAGACACTCCTTCCATATCAGAAAGCAGGAGCCAAAGGTCTCCGTAAACTCAAGCGAGGCATCCTCGCAGACGACATGGGTCTGGGGAAAACTATACAGGCAATAGCCGCTGCAGCCCAGAAGACTAACCAACATATCTTGATAATCACCCTGAATGGGCTTCAGAACAACTGGAGAGCTGAGATATGCGACCTGCTAGGGCAAGGTCAGGACATCGAAGTCTACGATGGAAAACAAGTGATTGGAACGTCCCGTTGGACCATCATCCACTACGAGGCTGCTCGGCTTGAGCGCAATGCCAAGGTTCTGTGTGACCGCAAATGGGATGTCCTGATCGTTGACGAGGCGCATAGGTGCAAGTCTCACAAGGCTCGCACCAAGGCAGGCAATGCCACGAACTACGGCATCGTTAACAAGCTGTCGTATCGCAGTCGTGAGTTGTATTTGTTGACTGGCACTCCCATGCGAGAGAATCCTGCAGACGTGTGGGCACTACTACACTTCATCGACAAGAAGAAGTACAGCTCGTTCTGGCGTTGGATACCTACGTACGTCATCTATGAGCAAACGTACTTTGGCAAGAAGGCGTCTGGCTACCAGAACCTTGATCTGCTGTCTCGTGAGCTCAGCCAATATATGATCCGCAGACGGAAATGCGACGTGATCCACGATTTACCTCCCAAGCGCGTCCATACTATAAGGTGCGGCATGAGCGACAAGCAGTCCAGGATCTACACCCAGATGCTCAATGAGTATGTGGCTGAGGTTGAGAGCAATGTGTTCGTGACCGCTCCTGCTGAAGTCAGTAGGCTTATGCGCCTCAGGCAGATTGCCACGGATGCCAATTGCTTGACAGAGACTGCATTCTCTACGGTTATACCAAGCGGAAAGATCCAGACGCTCGAAGCTATGGTCCAGGAGATATGTGTTGAGCAAGACGAGAAGGTCGTCATTTTCAGCAACTGGGCTAGGGTGGTGGCATCCGTTGAGCGTACGCTCCGCAAATATGGATGCGTCACATACACAGGAGACACTCCGAAGCAGCAACGTGAGTCAGCTGTAAAACAGTTCCAGAACAATCCAAAGGTGAAGGTGTTCATCGCTACCATTGGTGCAGCTGGAACAGGATTGACGCTCACAGCTGCAAGCAAGATGATTTTCACAGACCGAGCGTGGACACCTGACGACAATGCTCAGGCTGAGGACAGAATCTACGCTCGTATAAACGACATCCACGGCGCAGACATCTACAAGCTCATCACAGCAGACACTGTTGACGAGACTATCGAAGCCTACATCAACGACAAAGAAGTAACCGTGGACACCGTCATCTCGAACATCAAAAGCGCAGTTCTTGCTACAAATCAATAAATTTTTAAATTTCTACATATTTTCCTCTGAAAATGGAGGATAATATTGGAACAATGACGACAGACAGGGAGAGGTGATCAAGAATAAAACTTAATATCTAATGGAAGGGTTATATAACCCAATTGTATTGCTCACCTTAATTTGAGAAGAAGGAGGTAAAATCAGTGATTACCGTAAGCAACAGTCGTCTCGCTTGTTTCAGGCGTTGTCCTCGTAAGTACGAGTATCGTTACGTCGACCAGCTGACCGCGAACGACAAGGCTCCCGCACTGATGCTGGGCTCGCTTGTCCACGAGTCCCTCGCAGAGTTCTACTCTCTCGAGAACAACGACAAGGACGTTAACGTTCGTGCTTCTATGGCTATGGCCATGTACGACAACAAGGTTGCTGAGGCGGCTACGGAGGTTCTCTCTGCAGGTGGCGATTCTGAGCGTTTTGACAAGGATTCGTTCATGGGTCGTCAGATGCTCAAGTACTACTTCGAAGAGGTCGCTCCCAACGACGATTTCACCCCAGTCGCTAGCGAGCTGAAGGTCGAGGTTCGTGTCCCGAATCCCAATGGAAAGTTCAGCTGGTGCACGTTCATCGGATACGTCGACGCAATCGTCGAGCGTGAGGGTCGTCTGTACATTCTTGAGCACAAGACTGCAAAGACGCTCGACACCAAGCACCTTATCACCGATACCCAGGTGACCCAGTATATCTGGGCTCTCCGTCAGATGGGCTATGACGTGTGTGGTGTGTACTACAACATCCTCAGGAAGTGCGATCCGTATTCCGCTCGCACCAAGGCTCCTTATCACTATCGTGAGGCTGTCTATCGTAACGATCGCGAGGTCGAAGAGTGTGGTCGTCAGCTGTACAATCAGTACATGGCGATGAAGCATGCAGACCGTTATGGCTTCTATTGCAATCCCACTCGAGACTGCTCTTGGGACTGCGAGTACCGTCCGATTTGCATTGCTGAGATGGAGGGTCGCATGAACGAGACTGACCTCCATGAGCTCGCAGGAGTCGAAGGCTTCCACGTGAAGCAGGAGTCGGAGTCCAACAAGAACCCTGACAACAAGATTGAGAAGGTGATTAAGAATGGCTAAGGACACCATTAAGATGCTAGTCTACGGAGACCCTGGCGTCGGTAAGACTGTATTCAGCTGCTCTGGCGACAAGACCATTTTCGTGGACGTCGAGGGAGGCTCCCTTTCTGTCCAGTCGCGTATCAAGTCTAAGAAGGTCGTCAAGAAGAAGTTCGAGACCTTTGATGAGATCGAGGACTTCATCCGCACCCTCCACGAGAAGGGTGGCGGCAAGGCAGATACGCTCGTAATCGATTCCGTCACTGAGCTCCAAAAGAAGCTCATGGACTATATCGTCGAGAGCCATCCTGAGGTGAAGCGTCCCTATGGTGATGGTCTCACCGTTGGAGACTGGGGATACAACACCGAGCGCATGCGTCGCTTCATTCGCATGGCTCGTGACCTTGACATGAACGTCATTCTCACGGCACTCGCCATGGATGAGAAGAACGAGGTCACTGGCGCTGTTAAGACCATGCCTAAGATGAGTTCCAAGCTTGCAGCAGACGTCTGCGGGTATGTCGATATCGTCGGTTATCTTTACGTCGACAATGTCGAGACTGAGGACGGGGTTGAGCCTATGCGTCGTATGCTGGTTCAGCCTGTTGGAGCCTATTACGCCAAAGACCGTTCTGGCATGCTTGGTACTGTCATCGACAATCCCACGTTCCCTGAGGTTTACGACATGATTTTCGGAGAGGAGTAAGCAATGGCTGTCGATTTGCTCGATCTGGGTGAGTTCACTGGTAATGAGGACGAAGGCACTGGTTTCAATCCGATTGACTCTGGTCGCTATCGCGCTACCGTGTTCGAGATTTCTCGTGAGGTCGGCAAGAACTCTGGTAAGCCTTATCTGAAGTGGTGCTTCCAGATTTGTGAGGGAGAGCCGTTTGCAGGTCGTCGTCTGTGGGGCAACACCTCTCTCAGCGACAATGCCAAGTGGCGTCTTGTCCAGGTGCTCAAGGCATGCGGTATTGACGTGCCTAAGGGTCGTCTCCAGCTGAATCCGAATGAACTGCTCGGCAAGGAGCTCATTCTGACTGTCGGTCTCGAGCCTGATGAGTACGCGAACGACCGAGACGGCACTACCGATCAGATGCGCAATGTCATCAAGGGTTTCGCTCCTACGAAGGGCGTCTCTAAGCCGAAGATTCAGGTGCCCGATGCTCCGAAGCCCGCTTCTAAGCCTACCCCTAAGAAGTCGGCTAAGAAGGCTGATAAGGCTCCTAAGAACGTAAAGGAAGAGGACGAGGAGCAGCCTCCGTTCGACGAGACTCCCGCTCCAGCTCCCAAGGAGGAGCCTCTGCCTGTGACTGATGTCGCAGACGATGACGACGATGATGATTTTGACTTCGAATAGGGTGTGAAATGTCTGCCCAGAATATGTCCATCAAGGACTACTTTGAATACGCATTTGGGCAGCAGCTGACACCTGACAGCAGCGGTGAAGTTGCTGTCAGGTGTCCTTGGCATAACGACAGCGTCGAGTCGATGTCTATCAATATTAATACGGGTCTGTGGACTTGTTTCGGATGCGGTCTCAAGGGAGACATCTACACATTCGTTCAGCTTTACGAGGACACAGATTTTAAGGGGGCTTGTAAGTGGCTTAGCGACCACGGTTTCGTTGGTGATGTAGAAATTGAGCTAGTCGGCGATGAATCGTCTAAGAAGCCCAAACTAATCACAAAGCGACCTAAGAAGGAGCTCCCTCCAATCTCCGATATCGTGATTGATGGTCTGGTAGACAATCTCTGGTGCAATTCGGCTGTGCTAGATTTTCTTCACAACAAGCGTGGATTCACTGACGATACTATTCGTCAGTTTAGACTCGGCTACCACAATGGTAGAATTACCATCCCGCTGTTCAATGAAGAAGGCTGCTATAACATTCGTCAGTACGACTGGGCTAAGCGTGATTCCTCTAAGGTGATCAGCTGGGAGCGTGGTCGTGGTGGCGTTACTCTTTTCCCAGACCCATCGCTGTGGAGCGATGACCCAATCTTCCTGTGTGAAGGTGAGATGGACTGCATCCTCATGCATCAGCTAGGCTTCAATGCGGTCACGTCCACCAGCGGTGCAGGTAACTGGAAGCCTGAGTGGAATCAATTGTTCCACAGTCGTGAGGTCAATATCTGTTATGACATTGACAAAGCTGGTCAGAACGGCATGGTCAATGTGGCGAACAACCTTGAGCATATCGCTTCATCCGTTCGTATACTGAATCTGCCCATCTCCGAGCCGTCCAATGGAGACGTGACGGACTGGGTAGTTGGCTATGGCGCGACTCGCGATGACTTCCAGCATCTCATCGATAAAACAGTTCCTCGCAATACCCTTCAGGACGAGGACGATAACGAGGTGTACGATGTTCCTCTCCATGAGGCTTCACTCGCAAAGTATGCTGGCAAGCGTATTCGTACTGCAGCTGTTGTTGCAGGCAAAGATCTGGAGCCTTACATCGTTCCAGACAGATACGTAGTCCGGTGTGCTTCTGCGAACAAGAAGAAGTGTACCGTATGTCCTATAGGTATAGCAGGTGGCACGCTGGAAGTGAACATTCCGAAAGACTCTCCGAACCTCATGAAGCTTCGAGGTCTTAGCGATTCTGTCCAGCGTACGAAAATGAAGGAGTTCGCAGGTGCGCTCGGTGACTGTACTGTAGATTTGGACGTGATTGACAATGTCAACATTGAAGATCTTGTCCTCATTCCTGAGCTTAGCTGGAACGACGAGAACCAGAGCTACGTGACTCGTCACGTCAGCATCGTAGACCACGGTATTCAGGCAGGTAAGAGCTACGTGTTCACTGGTATAACCGTGCCAGATTCTTCCACGCAGCATGCCACCCATTTGTTCTACGACAAGGAATGGAGCGAGGACGACATCAGCTCGTTCGAGATGTCCGACAACTTGAAAAACGAGCTCAGCGTATTTCAACCTGCAGAGGGTCAGACAGTCCGACAGAAAATGGACGAAATCATTCGTGATTTGTCTACGAATGTGACGTCGATTTATGGCAGGAACGATGTCCATATAGCCGTCGATCTGGCATACCATTCTCTGCTGCGCTTCGATTTTGATGGCAAGCCTTTGAAGCGCGGATGGCTTGAAGTTCTCCTGTTCGGGGACACTCGTACGGGAAAGACCGAGACTGTTCAGCAACTCATGCGACACTACAGGCTCGGAGAGTTCGTCACTGGCGAGGCATCCTCGTATGCAGGTCTTGTCGGTGGTCTGCAACAAGTCAACAAACGTTGGCAGATCACATGGGGAAAGATTCCTCTGAACGATCGTCGACTGGTCGTTATCGATGAGGCGTCCGGTCTCACTCAGGACGAGATTGCGAACATGTCTGGCATTCGTTCCAGTGGCGTCGCAGAGATCACGAAAATCCAGACTGAGCGTGCGCTTGCACGTACGCGCCTTATTTGGATCTCCAACCCTAGGTACGGAGATAACGTTTCCAGCAGGACATATCCTGTCGAGTTTATACCTCAGCTAATTGGTAAGGCTGAGGACATTTCCCGCTTTGATCTGGTCGTTTCTTCTGCAAGTGAGGATGTTGATTCAAAGGTGATCAACAGCAACACCACTGAAGAAGTACCGCATGTGTACACGAGTGAGTTGTGCCACAATCTGATTATGTGGGTATGGTCTCGTCGACCTGAAGACGTTTTGTTCTCCAAGCAGGCTCGCAAGCTTATTTACGAGTTGTCTGTTAAGATGGGCGAGGGGTACACTTCAGAGATTCCTCTCGTCGAGAGCGCAGATTTCCGTGTTAAGCTGGCTCGAATGGCAGCGGCGTGGGCAGCTCGTTTGTTCTCAACGGATGACGGAAACCGACTGCTTGTGAAGAAGGAGCATGTCGAAGCTGCTGCACAGTTTGTTGATGAGTGTTACAAGAAGTCCTCGTTCCGATACAAGCAGTTCAGCGATGCTCGTGCCAAGGAGAACGAACCGCTTGGAGCTTCTCGAGATGACGTGATTAAGTGGCTGGAAGATGAGCCTCTTGTGTTCCAGTTCTTGTCATCGTACGACGAGTTCAAGAGGCAGGATATCGAAGACTTCTGTGGCATGACGAGAGAGGATTCGGCGAATATCACTAGATATCTCTCGAGCCATCGCCTTGTAAGGCTGAGCCGTGGTACGCTTCGAAAGACGCCGATGTTCATTAAATTGCTGGAAGAAATGAGGAATCAATGAGTGTGGCAATCATCGGTGCAGGTATGACTGGTCTGCTTGCAGCAAAGGCTTGTATGGACAAAGGCATTGTTCCGACCATCTTGTCTGCCACTAAGCCGAATCCAGGTCATGGTGTCCGCTATCTTCATGACAATTGTGGACTCCCGTTGAAGCCCATTGAAATCGAGACTGCATTCGTGGGCTATGGTGACAAGTTCATGCGTTGGAACAAGGCGGACCAGAGGGCTATGGCTGAGCTGTATGCCATTAAGACTGGAGCTTCCCAGACGAACAATTCCATCCATAGGTCTGTGAAAACTGTCAAGGCGTACAACTGGATGGATGCATGGAGCATGCTCCAAGGTCTGCGAATCACAGAGGACGAGGTGATGCCTAGCGACATGCGAGGTCTGTCTCGTAAGTTCGACCTGGTAATCAACACAGCTCCCTTGAACAAGATTTATCCGCATTCGAAGTCTCAGTGCTTGTATCGCGAGATGTATGTGTCTGACTGCAGTCCGCATCCAGATCACAACGGCTGGGCTTCAACTCCAGACAACATCATCGTCTACAATGTTGACATTGATGCCCCTTGGACACGTTACAGCAGGGTCGACGGAGTCGAGCAGACAGAGTATCTGCGACTTGTTGAAGGTGCCCACAAGGTTATCAAGGTAGACGGTAAGGCTAAGTTCTACAACCACCAGGACAATGTTCTTCTACTCGGTAGGTACGGAAAGTGGGACTCGACATATATGGCTCACATGGCATACTATGATACGATGTCTCGTCTTGAGAAGATGGGTCTGGGCAAGTGATGAACGGATACGCGATTGTAGATTGCTACAAAGGCTATTCGCTGAAAATGTCGAAGCCTGACTCTGAAGGCGACCATGGCTTTCTGGTCATCATGGACGAATTTCCAAGCACGTCCATTTACATCGGTCACGGTAAAGACGTTCATCACTTCATCGATTGGTACAGAGGACTGATCGATAAGTATGGCTACATAAGCGGATTGGGGATGCCATCTGTGAAGAATCAGAACCGAAAGAAGGTCTTTGTTGACCTTGACAATGTGATGGCAGACTACGGAGGTGACTTCCTGCGATGGGCTACCAACGGTCAGCTTAGTCCGTCTCCGAACGACCTGACGTCGCTCCATCTGAACGAGATTCTGTGTCTTGATGATGCAGACTACGCTGAGCTTAAGCGTAGGTGGCGCGTGGAAGGTCACAAGCGCAACATGACCATGATTCCAGGTACGCATGGCGCTTTGAGGCGTTTGTCCCAGTGGTATGATGTGGTCATTATCTCCAGTCGCCCTGCTGACAAGTACGACAATATTCGTGAAGACACAGAATACTGGCTTAAGCAGCACGACTTGCAGTACAGCGAACTCGTGTTCACGAAGGAGAAGTTCGACTACGTTCACGATCATTACGATGTGGATGACGTGCTGGCGATATTCGACGACGATCCTAAGAATCTGGTCAAATTCGCAGGTAAGCAGACTGTTCAATGCTACATTGTTGATCGTCCATACAACAGGACTGGTGCACCGTTTGTGCATCGTTTTCGCACTTTGTATGATGCAGCATGCCACTTTATTGGAATGAATGAACCGTGGAAGGATGAACGATGATTATCTCTATCGAAGGTATTGATGGTGCAGGCAAGTCTACGCTCGCAGCTCGTCTGAGTGAGGAACTGGGCTTTCCCGTTCTCGATTTGAACAAGGACATGCTTGAGCCGTATGAGTACGTTCATGGGAAGTTCCGCCATTCGGCTCCGTGCTTCGACCGAGACTCGTGGAAGGTCGCAGCTGTGGCAATCCAGACTCTCGACAAAGCTGGGGCGAACGCAATCCTCGACAGGACCACGCTGTCTTGCTGGGCTTATCAGCAGCGTACGGATTCAAATCTTGAGTATCTTGCACAGGTGATTAAGGATGTTAAGCCTGTCATCGTAATGCTGGACACAGACGTCGACACTTGCATGGAGCGAGATCCTGATGTGTGCAAGGCAGGCTGGGGATATGATGATCTTGTCTATCAGAAGCACCGCATGCTCGCAGCATCTGAGTGCTTTGCTCGTGCTGGTGTTCCCGTGTTGACGCTTCATCAATGCAAGACGTCTGCAAGCAATATCTGCAAGGCGATCGTGAAAGATTTGAAGGAGGTGAATCTGCTGTGAAAGACGATTTCGTAAACCTTCACTGCCACAGTGAGTTCTCTCTGTTGGATGGCATGCCTCGTGTAGAAGATTATGTCGATTGGGTCGTCGAGCACGGTCAGCCTGGAATCGCAATCACAGACCACGGTGCTATGGGCTCTGGATACGCTCTGCTTAAGGCGGCTTCTAAGGCTGGAATTAAGGGTATTGTTGGCATCGAGGCTTACATTGTCCCCGATGCAAGCAAGCACGTCAAGGGAGAGCGCAGAAGCCATGTAACACTGCTTGCAAAGAGCTGGAAGGGTTGCCAAAACCTTTTCAGATTGTCTACCAAGGGTTGGACAGATGGCTTCTACAATCGCCCTCGTATTCAACCCAGTTGGCTTAAGGAATGCAGCGAGGACGTCATCTGTTTGTCTGGCTGCATGGATACGATGTTTGGGAAGGTGAAAGATCCTCTCAAGCTCGGTATGCAGATGGCAGAGATTTTCGACGGTCGCTTCTTCATGGAGATCATGCCGACGAAAATCGACAAGCAGACTCCCATCAACATGACTGCCATCAAAGTCGCGAATACGCTCGGATTGCCTCTGGTCGCAACTCCAGACTCACATTACCTTCGAGATTGGCAGCAGTACCACAAGTACTACCTCGGTACTGGTTCAAAGGGCAAAGTGTGGGAATTCGATGACAACTGCTTCCATCCGATGACTCGTAACGAGATGGGCGGTCTGCTTCTGGCGAATCACCCATACCTCACACAGATGGACATTGGTCGTGCGCTTGACGGCACTGTGCAGGTGTGCGATATGGTTGACATCCAGATGCCACAGTGGAAGTCGCTCACCCCTCAACCGTATCCTGGTCTGTCTGATGACGAGGAATATGAGAAGCTGCGTGAGCTTACGTATGCTGGAATGGCTCAGCCAAAGTGGGATGGGAAGCGCGATGACTCAAGATATATCGAACGGCTCGAATATGAGCTTAACTACATCCACGAACAGGGATTCGTCCGATACTTCCTCCTCATTGACGACATGCTTGAATTCGTTCGAAGAAGTGGTATCTTCTATGGTCCAGGTCGTGGATCAGCTGGTGGAAGCCTTGTCTGCGCTGCTCTCAGAATTACAGACCCTGACCCAGTCGCTCACGACCTTATGTTCGAGCGATTCCTCGCACCAGGACGTGAGGAGCCGCCAGACATTGATCTGGACTTCGAGGATTCGCGTCGACAAGAGATCAAAGATTATCTCATCGAAAAGTATGGTGAAGCGAACGTCGCCTCGATGGGGATGTACGGCAATCTCGGGGAGAAGATGGTGATGCAAGACCTTGCACGTTGCATGGACATTCCTCGTGCAGAAGTGAACAAGGCATCTTCCCTCGTCACCCCAGGAGACAAGGGCAGTCAGAAGCTCGCATCGTCTCTTGCTATCGTTACCGACATTCTAGAAAACACAATCCCTGGCAAGCAGCTGTGCTCTAAGTATCCAGATTTTGAGCCTGCATGCAAGCTTCTGTTGAATCGCAAGCGACAGCGCGGCGTGCATGCTAGCGGTGTCCTAGTCAGTCCGTTCCCGCTCACAGATGCCATGCCACTTGATGTTCGCAATGGTGTTAAGTGCTCGGTGTTCGACGGTCATGAGTGCATGGCTATGGGATTCTTGAAGCTCGACATCCTCGGCATTAAGACACTCAGCATCATTCGAGAAACGTGCGACTTGAGTGGCATAACTCGAGATGATCTGTTGGCTCTTGACTACGCAGACCCTGCAATCCTGGCAGACTTCCACGAGGGGAAGACCAATGGTGTGTTCCAGTTCAACTCCCAGGGGATGACTGGGCTGCTTAGGGAGATTCCTGTCGATTCGTTCGATGACCTCGTGGCCGTCAATGCGCTGTACCGTCCAGGAGCAATGCGCTCAGGTCTGTTCCAGAAGTATGTTGACCGTCGAGCTGGTCGTGAAGAGGTGCCGTCTCTTCACCCTATCTATGATGAAATCACGAAGGACACTGAAGGCGTCCTCGTGTATCAGGAGCAGATTATGCTCATCTTCGGACAGCTGGGCAACTATGACCCCCATGGCGTAGACCGAATGCGTGAGATGATTAAGCGTCAACCAGGCGTCGCTGTGTTCAACAAGGAGCTCCCCGCATTCCTTGAAGGTGCCACTTCCCATGGCATGAGCGAGTACGATGCCCGTAATCTGTTCCAAGAGATGGTACACTTTGGTTCGTATGCATTCAACAAGTCCCACGCATTCCAGTACACTCAGATCGGCTACTGGTGCATGTGGCTCAAGCATTATCACCCAGTCGAGTGGTATTGTGCTCTGATGAACTGTGAGCACGAGGATGACAAGTTCCGTTCTGCGCTTACAGACGCCATCCAGCATGGCGTAAAAGTGTTTTTGCCAGACATCAATCACAGTGGACGTGAAAGCCGTATTGTCACGAACAAACGTGGCGTAAAAGCCATTAAGCTCGGTTTAACGCACATCAAGGGCATGGGCGACAAAGCCGTAGACGATATCCTTGAACACAGACCGTATGCAGACTTTGATGATCTGTATAATCGCGTGACTCGTCGTGTTGTGAACAAGCGTGTGCAGGAATCTATTCAGGTGTTGGGACTGCTAGGCGCTGCTAATCGCCCATGGGATGAAGACTATCTGACGTGGCGCAATCGGTATCCGCTTCCTGTTAACCATCAGGCTCTGGCTCACCTTGACAGCATCGCAGGATACAAGGAAATCCCGTGGACGAATATCGATTCGCTGCAAGGCAAGTCTGGCTCCGTTTATGTGCGCGGTGTAATCACGTCTGTTAAGAAGAAGAATCACGACGGTAAGAAGTCTGCTGTAATTCAGCTAAACGATTCGACAGGCGTGATCGGTGTTTACATTGGAGGAGACATCCTCGAAGAGTACGGCAATCAGCTGAAGAGCGGAAATTCGTTCTTCTGTAGAGCAAGCAAAAACAGCGGTAACGACGATACGCTTTTCGCTAAGAAGCTGATCGTCGTGGGAGGAGAAAACGATGAATGATGTCAACGGTGTTCGGAGGAACGTGTATCCACTTGAGTGTCCTCACTGCGGGGCTGATCTCACCAAGGGAGCTGGAATTCTGAAGTACGCAGTGTCTGGTTGTCAGAAGCTGCGAGTTCTTAAGAACGGACTCAGTACTCCCGTGTCTATATCTCGTCCCGCACCGATGTTGTCTCTGTGTGCTTCATGCGGTGGCAGGATCATGACTGAGTCTGCCTATCTGACTGAAGACGGTCAGCCCATCGCCCATTCAGTGCCAGATGACAATGATCAGGACGACCTGCCTTCTCAGCTCGGTGGCGAAAATATTCCACAAATTGAAAATTCTGGTGAAAAATAGCCAGATCATGGCGCATAATATCTCCTGACGACAAGACAGGAGGTGAAAAATGAGCCGATACGTTTTTAGTTACTACGATGGAGACGAGCTGGTTCTCTATCGTGAGTCTCAAACGCCCGACGATCCTGAGTCTGACATGCCGTACCTTGGATTTCACAAGGAATGCACCGAGGCGATTGTCGAGTACAAGAAGACTCACCCCAACGCTAAGGGTCACGGTCAGATTGCAGACAACGTGACAGACGGAATCGTCAAGCGCTGGAATTCGTAGTTAACGGCATGCTCCTGGAGGGTAAGTATGCCTTCCAGGAGCTTATCAGAAGGGATGAGAAATGGTAAAGGTAAGTTGCATATCCGCGACTCCGCAGCCAAAGAAGGTGATTGCTGCAGGAGTCTTGAACATGCGAGGAGACATGCGTCATTCGCTCGACGATATCTCCGATGCCGAGGCAGACGAGATTTTCGCTGAGATGCAGAAGACTGCGCTTAATGGCGTGTTCGAGTGGATTACGCTCGTGTTTCAGGTGGATGGAGTGTCTCGTGCATTCACGCACCAGGCTGTCCGCCATCGTGTCGGATTCAGTTACTCCCAGGAGTCAATGCGATTCACCAAAGTCGAAGACATGGATGTGATTTGTGGTCCGTCCGTGAAGACAGACGGGCAGAAAGCTCTCTGGAACGACACGATGAAGAGTGTTGAGGATGCATATCATAAGCTCATCGATGCAGGTGTCGAGACTCAGGATGCTCGTGGCGTTCTGCCTACGAATGTTGTTACTCGCATTGGCATCGGCACCAATTATCGTGCTCTGGTCGGTCTGGCTGGCGATAGGCTTTGCCTCCAGGCGCAAGGTGAATGGCGCGAGGTAATCCGCCAGATGAAAGAGGAAGTTAGGCGCGTATGGGGTGATGATTTTGCAGACCATCTGCAGCCTGTCTGCGAGCATGAGCATCGCTGCAAATTCGAGTCTGTGTTCGACCGTCCGTGTCCTCTCCAGAAAAAGTGGAATCGATAGAAAGGAATCAACCATGAAGAATGAAATCAAGCAGCACCGTATTGACAACATCATGGATCTTGACCGTGGTCGCTACTACGACTGCATGGGGGCAATCGCTCGACTGATGGATGGCTTCGACATCCCCTCCGAGTTCCAGCTTAACCTCCTCCTCGACATGCACGATGCTCTCCGCAGTGCTCTGAAGGAGTGCAACTCTGACGATAATGACCAGTTCCTGTCGCTCAGCGAGATTGACGATGTGACCAAGAAGAAGCTGGCTCAGTGGCACAAGGATGACGAGAAACGTGAGGACTTTCTCCGTCGCCTTGAGCAGTTCGCAAATTTCCTGTCTGACAATAGTGGCGAATGCCATGGTTGTGATGATGATTTCGAGGACTGCAAGTAGACCTCTCTGTTTGTTCACGGACGAGTCTCCTCGGAGGCTCGTCTATTTTTCGTTAAGGAGTGATAATGGAAGACGTAATCGTACGTTATTTGGACGGCGCTAGCAAGCTTGAGCGCCATGGTGCTTGGATCGATCTGGCTTGCAGCGAGGACGTTTCCATGAAGCAGGGTGATGTACAAATCATCCCGTTTGGCATCAATGTCAAAATGCCAGAAGGCTTCGAGGGGATCCTCGCCCCTCGCTCGTCTACTTGTCTGAAGCATGGTATCCTGATGGCTAATTCAATCGGTATCATCGATAACGAATACTGTGGTAATGAGGATGTCTGGGGGTTTGTGGCATATGCTACTCGAGACACTTTCATCCCAGCTGGTACGCGCATAGCTCAATTCCGCATTCAGCCTATGATGCCTGAAATCAATGTGATCGAGACAGACGATATGGGCTGTGCTTCTCGTGGCGGGTACGGATCCACAGGCGAGTATGCAAGCGAGGTCGATGGCTAATGAAGACCATTCGACTCAGAGAAATGACTGACGAGGAATACAAGCTCGTTACAAAGAGCGTATGTCCTGTTTGTGGCAGCGGTGAGCATGCTCGAACGAGTTTCGGAAATATCACATCTACAGGTCGTTGCGTGGACGTGGTGTGCGATGAATGTGGAGCTGCATGGTCTCTGTACGCTACAGGCGATGGTTCTCTCCAGGAGCAAATGCGCATTCCTGAGACTCTGGACAAGGCACCTTCTCCTCGTGAAGTGGCTATGGATGACCTTCTCCATCTGTCCGATAACAAGCTCAGGCGCATGAAGAAGAGTGAGCTCATCGCTCTCGCCATTGACCTTGACGAGGACGACATCGCTCGTCTTAACAAGCCTGAAATGGTCGAGGCACTCATCTGCATTCGAAATGAGGCGCATTAGAATGGGCAAGAAGCGCAACAATGCACCAGACTGGTGCGTCGCCCTAGGCTCTCGTCTTGCTAGCCGTTGCATGCCTGTAGAGGGTGTTATTGAGGCCATTATGCTTGACGTTGAGATGTCTGGCGAGGATTATGCCAAACGTAAGTGGGAACATATCGCTGAGGAGGAGAAGCAATGAGCGCCATATCTGTTTGCGGAATGATATCTGTGATCATCGGATTTTTCGCTCTTATCGCATGTTCTTCTGAAAAGCTGAATGGCGACCCTGAATATACGTATAAGGCTGGAGTCATTTTGACTTTTTCTGGACTGATACTGATTGCGATTGGCGGTGGGCACATCTAATGGGAAAGAAGCAAAACAAGAAAAAGGCTGTCAGGCTGCTGATCGTCTATAAGAATCAAGAGACTCAAAACCTAACATTTCTACGACCGCTCAATAGATCAAACTGTGAAGTGGCTGTCGTGGCTTTGTTTACGGCTATCGGTCCAGAACGTCCACGCCTTATAGAGGCGTATGACGAAAACGATGGTTTTGTAGGTTCGTGGTCTTTCAGACCGAAAGAAGAGAACGATGTCGTTGATGCAGAAACCGTCCAAGAATAAAGAATCGACTGGAGTAAGTGTATTCCAACGAGTTCTTAATCGTCCGCACAGAGGTGTGTTAGCTCTTGACCCAGGAGGAACAACAGGCTGTGCTTGGAGCTACAAGAATGTCGTGAACGTCGGATACTCAATGGTGCCTCACGACCAGACCATTAAGTGGATGGAAGAGTTTCTGCGCAATGCTGGTCCATCCATTCAGGTGGTCGTAATCGAGAAGCACACTCCTCGCATCGGAGTCACTATGGGTCGTGAAGCCACGATGACTATGGAGCTGGTCGGTGGTTGCGCTGCAGTGGCTGAGCGGAATGGATGCGAAGTCGTGTGGCATACGGCGTCTCAGATGAAGACTGTGCCGTGGTGCGACCTAGGCAAGGGTGTTCACGCTAAAGATGCCGCCAAACACCTCGCCAGATTCCTACTTGATGATGCTGGAGCCAATGGACTGATTGAGCTCTGATTCTGAAAATATTTCGGAGCCTTAGAATGGGTTCTAACAAGAGAAACACCGCAGACTCATGCAAGTGCTGCGGTGTTTCTACATGCTCACGTTAGAATTGGTTTGAATCACGTGAATTGCCGCCTGTGTGGTTCAGCGTCTGAATGTACTGCCAACGACCAATGCACGAGTCCCAAAACACCTCATCCAGACGCTTAGAATCGGACTTTCTGTTCGTTCGAAGCTTCAGATAGGCTTTTCGAGCGTTCAGCTTGTTTTCGTAGATCGCATGGAAGTAAAGCCTATCGTTCCTGTGGAGCGTCAAACGGTAAAAGCGCCTACTCATCGAACAGCTCCTCGTAGTCTTGGTCGTCTGTCATATCCTCCAGCGCAGTGACGATGCCATCGTAAAGCTCGTTCGGCATCACGTCGTACAACGAGCGGACGATGGAAGGGTGGACTCCGAACTCGTCTGCGAGTTCGTAGATGCGAGCGCGGTCTGCTTCAGGAATGTGTGCCATGATTAATCCTCCAATGCCTTCTGACCATCGAGTCGATGAGAACGAATTGAGTCCTGAGCAGCTTGACGACCGCTCTCGTGAGCGCCTAGAATATTGCGATACCTCATGCCCTTGCAAGAGTCGAATTTGCTACTGAGCTCAGACCAGCCGTCCTCCACGGCTTTAGGTGTGACGAGCATGAGAGCCTGGCATTGCTTCTCAAGCTCAGCTTGAACACCTTCAAGGAAGCCGTGAGCGAATGCATTGTACACTCCAGCACCAGTACCGAATTCCTTACGATAGCGCACGCATTCACGATTAGCCATGCGGTCGGACACGTCATACAGGTACTCGAACGTGGTCTTCGCAGCCTCAGCATCTGCCTCGTAGCCGTAGAAGTTAGCTACGTAGTGGCCAGCACGACCAGAACGATAGACCTTGCAGCGAAAGTTCTTGGCAATGACGGTGGCAAGGGTGATGAAGTACGTGGTCTTACCAATCGGACCAGTGGGAATCTCCGTGATGACAAGCTCAATCTCGTCCTCGTGGAGCTCAGAAGCCTCAATGTCGTAATCTGCCATGAGTTTCTGTGCCTTGAGAGCTGCGGAAATTACCTCCTCCTTGGATGGGTTGTTGTTGGACAGCTCGATGAGTTTGCGGATCTTGGAAATGATGGAATCGCGAGACATGATTTTCCTCCAGTCGAAATGGTCGTTAACGTACGTAGCAAAGGGTGAATGCGAGGTACTCAGCAGCGAGCTGCATATCGTCGAAAGAGTCGAATCCGCTTAGCTGCTGGTAGATCTCTCCACACTCGATGGCATGGTCGTCTTCCTCGTCGAAGACCTGAATTGCGAGGCTGTCGTTGTCATCGCAGCACATAACGATCGCAAAACCGTTCACACGAGCGGTCGGGTATCCGCAGTACCCCTCGTCGTCGATCCAGTTGAGAGCTGAGTTCATCATCGTTGCCACCTTTCGGTCGTAGTTCCCTGACAACGTCATTATCTCTCTAAATAGTTGAACTATTATCGGGAATCCAGAAAATCTTGAAAATATTTTGAGAAAAAGGCTGGGCAGGTCTACCCACCCAGCCAATAGATTCTACTTGCAGAACTTCTCGATAGCATCGCGTTCCTTCTCTGCAATCTCGGGGAGGAGAACGAGCATATCATAGAGCACGTCGCCGTACGCATCCACCTTGGAAGAAAAAATAATGCTATTGTCCCAGTTGTCAGCGGTGTAGATGTAGTCGCCAGTTGCCGTCAAGCGGAACATGCGTTTTCTGAGGGTGTCACGAGCGAGCACAGCCTGACGATACTCGAACACTATCGTGCGGAACGTGATGTCGTTGTAGAGAGACTCAACACGAGCGGCCACACGGTCGAGCGCAATCTCACCCTCCCACTTGCTAGCGAACAGATACATGCCGTCAACGAAGTCCTCGAAGGACATAGAAGTGGCAGAGGATGGAATGAAAGCGGAAGTCTGAGCGGTGGTCACAGTGTTCTCCTTGTTGTTAGTCTCAGGTGAAGTGGCGGGCTCGTTGTACTCTTCGAGGTATTTGAAGGTGAGTGCGACCTCGTGAACGAGCTCATTAATACGCTCTTCGGAAATGTGGTTGAGGGTATGCTTGTCGAGCGAATCGAGACCCTCGGATGCGTATTGCTCGGCATCGTCGATGAAGCAGTGACCCTCGTAGTGGGTGTCGCCGTCGGCGATGGCGTTCTCAACGGAGCCAAGGGCGTTCGCCATAGCCTCAACAGCCTTCTTCTCAGAAGTAGTCTTACCAATGTGCTCAGCGATAGATGAGAAGTGGAATTCGGTCGTAATGTCCATTGCAGTGTCCTTTCGAAGTCGTTGTTAATTCCCTGCAATACTATTCTCGCTAGAAAAGGCCTTATTTCTAGAGCCTAGTCGCCGTTCCTAGCACGCTGCCAGCTCTACGATGAGACCATCCACGTCCTCCAAGAGCCTGTTCCACTTTCCTTCCCTGGCAAGCTTGTTGGCATATTTATAGGCACTCTTGTAGTTCACGTACGTCTTACGAATAGTTCCGTCGTAGCTCTCCACGATGTAGTTGCCGCGCTTCATGGTATCCTTCATTTCCGTTTCCTTTCTATCGTTCTTTCGAAGTTGTTGTCGGATTTCTTGACAACACTATTATCCCTCGAAATTGTTCAACTTTCATCGGGAATCTTGAAAATAATAAAAATATTTTCGAGAGATGTTGTTAATGTGGTAAAACAAGAAAATGTGTTAATGTATAAGAAAATATAATGAAATTGATAAGGTAATCTATAAGAAAAAGAGCGATAATAAATAAGGAGTATATATTTAAATATATTTAAATAATAGGAATGTGGTGATAATGACGACTAACAGGGAGAATGGGAAGACTAAGGCTTCGAAGAAGGTCTCTGAATCTAAGAAAAAGAAGCCTAAGTATTCCAAGAACAACCCACATACTAAGCATATTGAAGACCCTGAACATTGGACATACTGGGGAACTCCTCGTTGTCAAGGACGCAATCCTCGAACAGGCAAACAGTGCACAAAGGGTGCAACGGTGGACGGCAAATATTGTGCCGTCCATACTAACATTGAGGAAGCAGCAGCTAAGGGCGGTTACCACAAATTCGATGAGAAGGCTCCTCAAATTGTCGCACTCGTGAAGCAAGGATACACGTTCACCACTGCTTCTGCTCGTGTGGGACTGAATCCTCGTACGATCACCGAGTGGCGTCGTCGTGGCAAAGAGGAAATGGCACGAGGACAAGAAGGTAAATATGCCAAGTTCTGGTGTGACCTGGAAGAGGCTCGTATCTTCGCATGCTCTCTGGTTGAGAACGCTCTGTTCTCTGCTGCTATCAACGGCAATGTCTCAGCCATGATCCGATACCTCGAATGCCGTATGCCTGATGTGTGGAATGCCAAGCGGGTAATGGAGATTTCCGTCGAGACCAAGCACAAGCTAGACGTGAATTGGCAGGTAGATGTGAAAGCCCTAACAGATGAACAATTACGTTCCAAGGTGAAAGAAATTGCACAAGCTGTGGAAGTGACTGTGGGAGATCATGTGGATGATGCGGCACTTCCTGCTTTACCTGTGGCTGCTGAGGTGGTGGAAGATGCCCAAGCGTAACAAAGTCGTCTCGCACGTCGGGACAAAAGCTCCAGAAGGTCTTCCCACTCAGTTGTCCGAGGGAGACAAGACCCAGCCTCTCGATATCAAAGACGTGCCTAATATGCTCGGTCAGCTCGAATGTATCCGACAGGAGCTTGCACGTCGCCATCTCCTCGACTACACATTGTACATGGACGAGAGCTACAAGATCGGACGCCATCACAGGCTCATTGCAGCTCAGCTCGAAGCGACCATCAATGACGTAGTCGCTATTCACGAGGGACGCATGAAGGAATCAGAGAGCGATAATCTGCGCGTTATGATCTTCATGCCCCCTCGACACGGTAAGTCTCGCCTCGTCTCCCAGGAGTTCCCTGTGTGGGGCATGGGCAACCATCCATGGATGACGTGGATGCTCACGTCCTACTCGGCAGACCTCGCTCAGGAATTCGGTCGAATGACGAGGAACAAGATGAGGGACAGCGAGGAACTGTTCGGAGTCAAGCTCGCAGAGGATGCTGCTCGTGCAGACCGATGGGGGCTCGAAGGGAGTCATGACAATGGCATTGTCGCAGCGGGTGTTGGTGGCGCTATCACAGGTAAGGGTGCCCACATTGCCATCATCGACGACCCGATTAAGAACTACGAAGAGGCTAGCTCTGAGACCGTGAGGCGTTCTGCCTACAACTGGTACCAGACTACGCTGCGCACTCGTCTGGCTCCAGGTGGTGCAGTGATCGTAGTTATGACTCGTTGGCATCAGGATGACCTTGCAGGACGCCTGTTGGCGGATATGGAGAAGGGTGCGGACAAGTGGAAGGTGCTGAGCCTTCCAGCTCTGGCAGAGGGTACCGACCAGCTCGGTCGTTCTGATGGAGAGGCGCTGTGGCCAGAGATGTACGACGAGATATCGCTGAATCGTACGCGCATCGCCATGGGCAGCTACATGTTCAACGCCATGTACCAGCAGCATCCCAGTCCTCCCGACGGCACCATGTTCCGTAGGAAGGATTTCAGGTATTGGGAGCTCATCGACCACACGTATGTGCTGCACAGGGACACGGGAGACGAGAGGTTCGTGCCTGAGCAATGCTGGCACTTCCAGACCGTCGATCCGACAGCCTCTGCCAAGACCACAGCAGACTGGTTCGTATGCAGCACGTGGATTGTCACTCCAAAGAACGACCTGCTTCTTTGGGATGTGTTCAGAGCGCAGATGGAAGGTGCTGAGCAGCCTAGGCTCCTGCTTGACCAGTACAGACGTTATATGCCCACGTGCATGGGCATCGAGGTCAACGGTGTTGGTCGTCCCGTCTTCCAGATGTTGCGTAATGCAGGTGTGCCTGTGATGGAGCTGAATGCCACCAAGGACAAGGTCACCAAGGCTATCCCCATGGGTGCTCGCTACGAGAGCCACAAGGTGTTTCACCGTATGGGGGCTGCATGGTTGGGAGACTACGAGGATGAGCTCGTTGGTTTCCCCATGGGTGCCCATGACGACCAAGTCGACACGGCATCCTATGCTGCTATTCTCACTCAGGAGCTCGCCAGTCGTAGGACTGGTGCTTCACTGGTCGAGCTCGACGTACCAAACATCATCTCACCAGTGTAGGAGGTATCTGAATGGCAATGGACAAGAATC
>ENA-USUG01001957-USUG01001957.1-human-gut-metagenome-genome-assembly--contig:-NODE-1957-length-32810-cov-7.352733_pt1 | contig 32810 bp, 36 predicted proteins | sample MGYA00250059_ERZ773394 | MGnify/ENA primary metagenome ERZ773394 (study PRJEB29103, sample SAMN06111957) | human gut metagenome | biome: human gut; feature: ankylosing spondylitis patient; material... | reverse complement strand
TTTCTCGGACAAAGAATAACAATAACTTAATTTCATGTGTAAGACTCTTTTTTGTCCAACTTTTGGGGTGCAGTTCAAAAAAAAGTACCTTCACTTTAATTGGTTATTTGATAGTAGTTTATATCTGAAAGTGAAGACGTGAAGGTAATATTCGATAATTTTAAAATATGCACAGGTAAGCAATTTTATGCCGGTGGGGAGGACTACATCATGATTTGGTGTGCGATTTTGTCGGTGAGCTTATAATAAGAATGTATTTTCTCATCCTGAATAAATAAACAAAGGGGTGTAGAAACACCCCCTTGTCGCAGCTTATCGGATTTTTATTCCTTTAAGTTTAAGGCGTTGATGTAATCTTCTTGTACTACGCAATGCTTAAATTTGCAGGCTTCAAGAAAATCAGTCATGGCTTTGCGAACTACTGCCTGATCGGGGCGAATGTCGCGAATTTCCTGGTAACTGCCTCGGGGGGCTTCTGAAAAACTGATGATGACATCCCAATTCTCCGGCGGAGTGATACCTACGAATGATGAACCTTCCATTTTCTTATAAGGCCAGAAGGTGTATCCGATATTGTTCTCCTTCAGTATCCGGCAGAATGCATTCATCCATTCTTCTGTATTGTGCCCTATTTCTCCCATATACATCGGAAGGTTAACGCTATCGCGGAAGCTGATGAAAGATTCTATCGCTTCTTTAGTAGCCTCTCCTCCGTATCGGTGGCAGGTATATATGATTTTATCGTCGAATGTGGAGTCTTTGAAAGGTTTAAAATAACTGTTCCATTGTGCTCCGCCAAGTAGGACGATGTGATTTTTATCGACTTCACGAATGGCGGCAACGCCCTTTTTGTATACGCCTTCCAATTTGCCGTTCAATTCATCTTTATTTTCAAGGAAGTGGGCGATTGGCTCGTTGAGCAGTTCATATCCCAGGATGACAGGCTCATCTTTGTAATAGTCGGCAATCTTGCGCCAGATGTCACAATAAAGTTGTTGACTGGTTTCGCTTTCATATAGCCAAGGATAACCGTAGCTGTCATCTATATTGTCACCGCTTTGTCCGCCGGGAGCATCGTGCATATCAAGGATGAGGTAAAGCCCTTCTTCCCTACACCATTTTACGACTGAGTCTATGCGGGCAAATCCGTCTTGATTGGCAGTCAGCCCCATATAGTCCTCATCAGTAAACAGTTTATAATGAAACGGTAGGCGAATGGTGTTGCTGCCCGTTTCTTTTATAAACCGGATGTCCTCGCGAGTGATATAATTGTCTTTGAATGCTTTCCAGAATTCGGCGGTAAAGTCCGGTCCTACAAGCTGGCAGAACATTTCGTTGATGAAACGTGCCGAGCCGGTTCTTGTGAGCTTGAACATATATCCTTCCGGATTTAACCAGTTACCGAGATTGGTACCTTTTATGAACAATTTACTGCCATCCGGCTGTATCAGGTCTTGCCCGTCGATTGTTATGAACTTAACGGAAGCGTTTGCCTCGGTTGTTGTTTGTTTTTGTGTGCAGCCACTTAGTAGAGCTGCTACAATAATAATGAGATAGAGGTGTTTCATAATCTAAAAATGTAATTATATAAGCAAAACGTAAAAAAACTCTTTTTATTTTGATAGAAATGTATTTTCTACTCGTTTACAAATCTTAATGTTATGCAACCCAATATAAAATTGACGATAATTAGTGGGAAATATGTATATTTGCGTGCTGAAAATATCGTTGATAGAAACAGAAATGAAAAAAGGGCTTTGGAGTTATTAACAGATAGGGTAACTTATCAACAGTTTTTGCAAAGTTCTTTTGTTTTTGTAGGTGCTCTAACTTATTATTGCTTATTTCGCTGCCAATAAATTAGATATATATGGGAAAAATAATCGCTTTAGCTAATCAAAAAGGGGGGGTCGGAAAGACTACCACAACGATTAATCTTGCGGCATCATTGGCAACTCTTGAGAAAAAAGTGCTCGTCGTGGATGCTGATCCTCAAGCGAATGCTTCTTCCGGATTGGGAGTAGATATTAAACAAGTGGAATGTTCCATTTATGAATGTATTGTTAATCAGGCAGATGTAAGGGAAGCTATCTATACAACGGATATTGACGGGCTGGATGTGATTTCTTCACATATAGACCTTGTCGGTGCCGAGATTGAAATGCTAAATCTTGAAAACCGGGAAAAGGTGTTGAAGAAATTACTGACTCCTCTTAAGGATGAATATGATTACATCTTTATAGACTGCTCTCCGTCGTTGGGCTTGATAACCATAAATTCCTTGACGGCTGCGGACTCGGTAATCATACCTGTGCAATGTGAGTATTTTGCATTGGAAGGAATCAGCAAACTATTGAATACCATAAAGATTATCAAATCTAAACTAAATCCGGCTTTGGAGATAGAAGGCTTTCTGCTGACGATGTATGATTCTCGTCTGCGTCTGGCGAATCAGATTTACGATGAAGTGAAAAAGCATTTTCAGGAACTGGTATTTAAAACCGTTATACAGAGAAACGTGAAGTTAAGCGAGGCACCGAGCCATGGAATTCCTGTTATCTTGTATGATGCGGATTCTTCCGGTTCAAAGAATCATTTAGCTTTGGCTCAAGAGATTATTAAAAGAAATAGTAAATAGAAGATATGGCTGCACACAAAAAATTTGCTTTGGGTAGAGGGTTGGATGCTCTGATTTCCATGGATGAAGTGAAGACGGAAGGTTCTTCTTCTATTAATGAAATAGAGCTGTCGAAGATTTCGGTGAATCCGAATCAGCCGCGTCGCGAGTTTGACGAGGCTGCATTAAAAGAATTATCCGATTCAATAGCTGAAATAGGTATTATACAGCCGATTACATTACGAAAAATCTCAGATGATTCTTATCAGATTATTGCCGGAGAACGTCGCTTTCGTGCATCATCACTTGCCAGACTAAAAACAATTCCTGCTTATATCCGTACAGCGGATGATGAGAATGTGATGGAAATGGCATTGGTTGAGAATATTCAACGTGAAGATCTGAATTCGATAGAGATTGCTTTGGCATATCAACATCTGCTTGAACAGTATGAATTGACTCAGGAACGTTTGAGCGAGCGGGTAGGAAAGAAGCGTACTACGATTGCAAATTACTTGCGTTTGCTGAAACTTCCTGCACAGATACAGGTGGCTTTGCAAAATAAAACGTTGGATATGGGGCATGCGCGTGCTTTGCTGGCTTTGGACAACCCAAAGATGCAAATGAAGTTGTATGCGGAGATATTGGAACATAATTATTCCGTTCGTAAGGTTGAAGAGCTGGTAAAAGCGTTGAGTGAGGGTGAAACGGTGAAGAGCGGTGATAAGAAAATAGCTCCGAAACGAGCGAAACTTCCGGAGGAATATAATTTATTGAAAAAACATCTTTCCGGCTTTTTTAGTGCAAAAGTACAGTTGTCGTGCACTTCAAAAGGTAAAGGGAAGATCAGTATTCCTTTTAATAATGAGGAGGATCTGGAACGTATAATGGAAATATTCGATACGTTGAAAGATAAAGAGAGAAACGAATAAAAGGTTGGCTGTAAAAACATTGACATATCGTATCGTTATAGCCCTGCTTCTCTGTGCAATACAGGTAGCAGGGATTGATGTGTATGCACAGAACCAAACGGTGAGAAACGATTCTGTCATTAATATACCGAAAGCGCGTTTGCATCGGCTTCAAATGAGCTCACAAGATTCACTCGCGACGGACAGTATTATTAAAGTGAATGAGGAGAATTATAAGAAGTTGGATGCTCCGGTGGATACGGCTTCTTTAGTTGTGTCGAAAGATAGTGTGGCAGTACAACCTGAAAAGAAAATATGGATTCCTAATTCTTCCAGAGCAGTGTGGCTGGCTGCTGTTTTTCCGGGAGCAGGGCAGGTTTATAATCGTAAGTATTGGAAATTACCGATTATTTACGGTGGATTTTTAGGATGTGCCTATGCTTTGACATGGAATAATAAAATGTATTCGGATTATTCACAAGCCTATCTGGATATTATGGATAACAATCCGAATACGAATAGTTATCTTGATTTTGGAGTAAATATAACTCCGGATAGAGAGGAACAGTATAAAGCTATATTTAAAAAGAAAAAAGACTTTTACCGACGGAATAGGGATTTGAGTATCTTCTGCTTTATCGGTGTTTATTTAATATCGGTCATTGATGCTTATGTGGATGCGGAATTATCGGATTTCGACATCTCTAAGGATTTAGGCTTAAAGATAGAGCCTGCCATAATTAATGACCGCCGCCTGGGAAATTCCATAGGCCTTCAGTGTAGTATTAAATTCTAATAATGAAAGATGAAACACATTCTATTATTTATTTCGGTTTTCTTGATTTGTATTTCAGTTGTTAATGCGCAGAGTATCAGTGTTACGGTAGGGAGTGACGGGAACAAGCATGAAGAATTGATTGAACTGCCCGAAAGCATGGACTATGCGGTTGACAGTTTGCTGAGCAACTGGAACTCCAAGAATTATATTATGCAGGGGGGAGACTGTAATATGAGTGATGTGAATCCTTCATATCCTGACTCTGTTTATATAGACAGGCTTTCCCGCATCCCTTCTATAATGGAGATGCCTTATAATGAGATTATTCGTAAATTTATAGATCAATATGCCACTCGCTTAAGGAAGAATGTTTCTTATATGCTGGGAGCTGCCAATTTCTATATGCCTATTTTTGAAGAAGCACTGGATGTTTATGATATTCCTCAGGAATTGAAATATCTGCCGATTATAGAGTCTGCTCTGAATCCTTCGGCTGTGTCACGTGCCGGAGCCAGCGGACTGTGGCAATTTATGATAGGCACAGGGAAAATATATGGTTTGGAGTCCAACAGTTTGATTGATGAACGTCGTGACCCGATAAAATCAACATGGGCGGCTGCCCGTTATTTGAGGGATTTATATGCGATCTATCAGGACTGGAATCTTGTCATTGCTGCTTATAACTGCGGGCCGGGTAATATAAATAAGGCTATTAGGCGTGCTAATGGAGAGAAGGATTATTGGAGTATATATAACTTCTTACCGAAAGAGACCAGAGGGTATGTTCCTGCGTTCATTGCAGCCAATTATATAATGACTTATTATTGTGAACATAACATATGTCCGATGGAGACGTTGATTCCGGCAAGTACGGATACTGTTCAGGTAAATAAGGATTTGCATTTTGAACAGATTTCGGATATTTGCGGAATTAATGTGGAACAGATCCGTAGCTTGAATCCGCAGTATAAGAAGGATATAGTGCCGGGAAATACAAAATCGTGTACTTTGAGATTGCCACGTAACTATATCAGTACTTTTATCGATAGTCAGGATACAATCTACACGCACAGGGCTTCTGAATTGTTTAATAAGAGGCGTACGGTTGCGGTCAAGGATATGCCTGCGGGTAGTAGTCGCACTTCCTCATCCTCCGGGGCTATTTACCATAAGATAAGGCAGGGAGAAACACTTTCTGTTATCGCCCGTAAGTATGGAGTAAGCGTAAAAGAGATCAAGCGTTGGAACAATTTGAAGAATGATCGGATTGCAGCCGGCAAACGGTTAAAAATTTATCGGTAGTCGTGGCTTTTGCCTAAATTTGCTTGCATGATAATGTTTTTTGCTTATTTTTGCAGAACGGATAATGGAGGAAAATAAGAATGGACGACATACAAGCAAAGGAAATGGCCGATGAGGAAATGATAAACCAAGGGTTTCAGGACCTGTTGGACGCTTATCTTGCAACCAAACATCGTAAAAAGGTTGAAATAATAACTAAAGCTTTTAATTTTGCAAAACAGGCACATAAGGGGGTGAAACGTCGTTCCGGTGAGCCATATATCATGCATCCTATTGCTGTTGCAAAGATTGTATGTGTAGAGATAGGTCTTGGGTCTACGTCCATTTGTTCCGCTTTGCTCCATGATGTTGTTGAGGATACGGATTATACAGTTGAGGATATTGAGAATATATTCGGCCCTAAGATAGCGCAGATTGTAGACGGATTGACCAAAATTTCCGGTGGAATCTTTGGCGACAGGGCTTCTGCACAGGCGGAGAATTTCAAAAAGCTGTTGCTTACCATGTCCAGTGATATCCGTGTTATCTTAATCAAAATAGCCGACCGCCTTCATAATATGCGTACTTTGGGATCTATGCTTCCCAATAAGCAGTACAAGATAGCAGGAGAGACTCTCTATATATATGCTCCGTTGGCCAATCGGTTGGGACTTAATAAGATAAAAACGGAACTGGAAAATCTGAGTTTTAAGTATGAACATCCGGAAGAATACAAACAGATAGAAGAAAAACTGCAAGATGCGGCAGCAGCCCGTGATGAGGTTTTCCGTAATTTTACTACCCCTATCCGTGCTCAATTGGATAAAATGGGCATAGACTACCAGATTGTGGCGAGAGTGAAATCTCCATATTCTATCTGGAACAAGATGCAGACGAAGAATATTCCTTTTGAGGAAATATATGATATACTTGCCGTTCGTATTATTTTTACGCCAAAGAATCCGGAAGAAGAGTTGAACGAATGTTTTAATATCTATGTTTCGATCTCGAAGATATATAAACCGCATCCCGATCGTTTGAGGGATTGGGTTAGCCATCCGAAAGCAAATGGTTATCAGGCACTTCATGTAACCTTGATGAGTAATAACGGTCAGTGGATTGAAGTGCAGATTCGTAGCGAACGTATGAATGATGTGGCGGAGCAAGGCTTTGCTGCGCATTGGAAATATAAAGAAGGGGGAGGAAGTGAGGATGAAGGCGAGTTGGAGAAGTGGCTTAAGACAATTAAGGAGATACTTGATGATCCGCAACCGGATGCCATTGATTTTTTAGATACGATAAAACTGAACCTTTTTGCTTCGGAAATATTCGTGTTCACTCCGAAAGGAGAAATCAAAACCATGCCACAAAACTGTACGGCACTTGATTTTGCCTTTTCTATCCATACTTTCTTAGGCAGCCATTGTATTGGCGCGAAGGTTAATCATAAGCTGGTACCGCTGAGTCATAAACTGCAAAGTGGTGACCAGGTAGAAATTCTGACTTCAAAATCCCAGCGTGTGCAGCCTGAGTGGATAAATTTTGCAACTACGGCTAAAGCTAAGGCTAAAATATTGGCTATCCTGAAACGGGAACAAAAACATGCTCAGAAAGAAGGGGAGGATATACTGAATGAGTTCTTTAAAAAAGAGGATATGGAACCCAATTCAGTTAATGTTGAAAAGCTCTTAAAGTATCATAAGTTGTCGGATAAAGATGTTTTGCTTGCTGCATTAGGTCAGAAGACGATTGTGCTGGGAGATGGAGATAAAAATGAACTGAAAGATAAGACTGCATCAAGCAGTTGGCGCAAGTATCTGACATTCTCGTTTGGTGGTGGAAACAAAGAAACGAAAGAGAAGGAGAAGGAAGAAGAAAAAGAACCGGTTGAGAAAATAGATACTAAAAAGGTGCTGAAGCTGACGGAAGATGCGATTCAAAAGAACTACGTTATTGCGGAATGTTGTCATCCGATTCCGGGTGATGATGTATTGGGCTATTTGGATGAAAACAATCGTGTCGTGATTCATAAGCGTCAGTGTCCTGTTGCTACTAAATTGAAAAGTAGTTATGGAAATCGTATTATAGCTGCGGAATGGGATACTCATAAGGCGTTGTCTTTCCCGGTTTATCTATATATAAAAGGTATTGATGATGTCGGGCTATTAAATCAGATTACTCAGATTATCTCTCAACAGCTAAGTGTGAATATCAGGAAATTGTCTATTGAAAGCAATGATGGTATTTTTGAGGGAAAATTACAACTCTATGTGCATGATGTAGATGATGTGAAAACCATTTGTACCAACTTGCGTAAAATCAATAATATTAAATCGGTTACTCGTGTAGAGGACTGATGGTAGATTAATACGGTGAGGGGAAGAACCGGATTTATAATGTATCCAGTTCTTTTTTCATTTTTAAAAGTTCTTCCCGGATTTCTTTTAAACGGTCTATGATTTCTATAGCCTGTATGGTGTCTTCTTTATTGTCTTTCAGCTTTTGGCGTGCTCCGAGCAGAGTCATTCCTTTTTCTTTTACCAAATGATATATTAAACGAATGTTCTCTATATCTTCTTTTCTGTATTGTCGGCTTCCTTTTGCGTTCTTCTTTGGTTTGATGATCGGAAATTCCTTTTCCCAGAAACGAAGTAATGATTCGTTTACATCAAACATTTTTGCTACTTCACTGATGGAATAGTATAATTTCAGCTCTTTTTCGGGATTATATGCCATTTTATCTTCTTTTTAATCGAATACTTTACCGTGGTTAGCTGCCATTTGAATCATCTTATCATAATCTTCGGCACTCAAATCCATGAAGTAGTAATTAATGGGGTTTACTACCTGTCCTTTTACGTGTACTTCATAATGTAAGTGAGGTCCGGTACTTTTTCCTGTACTGCCTACATGCCCGATAATTTCTCCGCGTACCACTTTCTTCCCAACTCTGGTTTGATAATCTTTCAAATGGGCATATCGGGTAAAATAACCGAAACCATGATCTATTTCTACTGTATTTCCGTAGCCTGTTTCCCAACCGGCCTTTACCACTACACCATCTCCTGTGGCATAAACATCTGTTCCCAAAGGTGCAGAAAAATCCATTCCACTATGGAATTTGGTTGTTCCGTAGATGGGGTCTATACGTGTTCCATAGCCGGACGCAGTTTGTCGTAGGTCTTTGTTGGATACAGGTTGTATGGCCGGAATACATTTCAGCATTTCATCATGCTTTTTGCACATGCTTATCACCTCGTCAAATGATCTGGACTGAATATAAAGTTGCCGGTTTAATAAATCCAGTTTTTGGGTGGTATTGATAACAAGGTCGGCATTAGCCATATCCATTAATTGCTCATAACGATTAGTCCCTCCGTATCCGGCTTTGCGAATAGCTTCGGGAACGGGATCTGCCATGAAGATAACTCGATAAAGATTGTCGTCACGTTGTTGTATATCCTGTAGTACGCCCAATGCTTGTTCAAGTCGTTTGGAGAGAACATTGTATTGTGCAAGTAAACGGGAATTTTCTGTGCGGAGTTCTTTTTCGGAAGGCGAACCGAAGAGCAATAATAAGATGATAAAACAGCTGGCTCCCAGTCCCATACCGATGAAAAGGCGGCGAAGAATACTTAATGCCCGTTGTCGAACGGTGGGGTATATCCTGTCGTAAGTCTGTGTCCTGGGATTATAAATATAGTAAACCTTACGCATTTGTCCTCTTTTTTATAGTTTTTAATGTGCAATGCGTGAATATTTTGCACAATAATAAGGGCAAAAATAATAAAACAAGCTATCTTTGCAAATCCTTTTTGAGAATATTAACTTGAACGTTAGATATAAGTATGTTGACAGCTAAAGAAATTAGAGAATCATTCAAGACTTTCTTCGAGTCAAAAGGGCATCAGATTGTTCCTTCTGCCCCGATGGTCATAAAAGACGACCCTACATTGATGTTTACCAATGCGGGTATGAATCAGTTTAAAGATATTATTTTAGGTAATCATCCTGCAAAGTATAAAAGAGTGGCAGACTCTCAGAAATGTTTGCGTGTCAGTGGTAAGCATAATGACTTGGAAGAAGTGGGTCACGATACTTATCATCATACAATGTTTGAAATGTTGGGTAACTGGTCATTTGGCGATTACTTTAAAAAGGAAGCTATATCATGGGCATGGGAATATTTGGTTGATGTTTTAAAGCTGGACCCGTCTTATCTTTATGCCACTGTTTTTGAAGGAAGTCCAGAAGAAGGATTGGAACGTGATAATGAAGCTGCCGGCTATTGGGAACAGTTTCTTCCGAAAGATCATATTATAAATGGTAATAAGCATGATAACTTTTGGGAAATGGGAGATACAGGGCCATGTGGACCTTGTTCTGAGATTCATATTGATTTGCGCCCTGCCGAAGAACGTGCCAAGATAAGCGGACGTGATTTGGTAAACCATGATCACCCGCAAGTAATCGAAATTTGGAACTTGGTATTCATGCAGTTCAACCGTAAAGCGGATGGAAGTTTGGAGGGTCTTCCGGCAAAAGTAATCGATACCGGTATGGGATTCGAACGCTTGTGTATGGCACTGCAAGGTAAGATTTCTAATTATGATACGGACGTTTTCCAACCAATCATTAAAGAGATTGCTAAAATGGCCGGAACTGAATATGGTAAAGATAAACAGAATGATGTGGCAATGCGTGTGATTGCCGACCATATTCGTACGATTGCTTTTTCTATAACGGACGGTCAGTTACCGTCGAATGCAAAGGCCGGATATGTAATTCGCCGTATTCTTCGTCGTGCTGTGCGTTACGGATATACTTTCTTAGGTCAGAAACAAGCATTTATGTATAAACTTCTTCCTGTGTTAATCGAAAACATGGGTGAGGCTTATCCTGAATTAAATGCTCAACGTACCTTGATCGAGAAGGTAATTAAAGAAGAGGAAGAAGCATTTTTGCGTACATTGGAAACGGGTATCCGTTTGTTGGACAAAGCTATGTCTGATGTAAAGGCTGCCGGAAAAGATACGATTAATGGCAAAGATGCTTTCACATTATATGATACATTCGGTTTCCCGCTCGACTTGACGGAATTGATTCTGCGTGAGAACGGATTGAATGTGAACCTTGAAGAGTTTAATGCAGAAATGCAGAAGCAAAAAGAGCGTGCTCGTAATGCTGCTGCCGTAGAAACAGGAGACTGGATTACTTTAAAAGAGGGAACAACTGAATTTGTAGGCTATGACTTTACAGAATATGAGGTCTCTATTCTTCGTTACCGTCAAGTAAAACAGAAAAATCAGACACTTTATCAGATCGTGCTTGATAATACGCCGTTCTATGCGGAAAGCGGTGGTCAGGTGGGTGATACCGGTGTGTTGGTGAGTGAGTTTGAAACGATTGAAATTATTGATACGAAGAAGGAAAATAATCTTCCCATACATATCACAAAGGAACTGCCAAAGCATCTTGACGCTCCGATGATGGCTTGTGTTGATACGGACAAACGCGCTGCATCTGCTGCAAACCATTCTGCTACTCACCTGTTGGACGAGGCTTTACGTATTGTGTTGGGTGAGCACGTGGAACAGAAAGGTTCATTGGTTACTCCGGATTCATTGCGTTTTGACTTTTCTCATTTCCAGAAAGTGACAGATGAACAGCTTCGTGAGGTAGAACATCTGGTGAATGCTAAGATTCGTGAGAATGTGCCGTTGACCGAATATCGTAATATGCCGATTGAAAAGGCTAAAGAGCTTGGTGCTATTGCACTTTTCGGTGAGAAATACGGAGATGAGGTTCGTGTAGTTCAGTTTGGCTCTTCTGTCGAATTTTGTGGTGGAACGCACGTCTCGGCAACCGGAAAAATCGGTATGATGAAAATTATTTCCGAGAGTTCTATCGCTGCCGGCGTTCGTCGTATTGAAGCCGTTACAGGTGCGAAAGTGGAAGAAATGATGGATGTTATACAAGATACGTTGAATGAAGTAAAAGTTCTCTTCAATAATGCTCCTGATTTGAAAGTCGCTATTCGTAAATATATAGATGAAAATGCCGGATTGAAGAAGCAAATGGAAGACTATATGAAAGAAAAGTCTATTGCGATTAAAGAGCGTCTGTTGGAAAATGCTAAAAACATAAATGGGATTAGGCTTATTACAATGAATAATATGCCTATACCGGCAGATGTCGTTAAGAATATAGCTTTCCAACTTCGTGGTGAAATCACGGAAAATATGCTTTTTGTTGCCGGTACGGTGGATAATGAAAAACCATTGTTGACGGTGATGGCTTCTGATAATTTGGTAAAAGATGGCATTAATGCGGGACAGATTGTCCGTGAAGCAGCCAAATTAATTCAAGGTGGTGGTGGTGGTCAACCACATTTTGCAACGGCAGGTGGTAAAAATACGGATGGTTTGAATGCTGCTATAGAGAAGGTGATTGAACTAGCCGGATTGAAATAAGATTATTAATGATATGTTTAAAGCCTTTCTTTCATTCGAGAGAAGGGCTTTTTTTATTGATGATATCTCGGCTTGCCCGATACTTATTAGGGATAAGTATAAATCGATTTTCAGCATACGGTCGATTGCCGACAAACTCCTATCGTTTGCAAACAATCGACCGTATGTTTGTCTTCAAACGTCCTGATGCTTTTTTCAATCAACCAGATGTTTTTTAAAAACATCAAGGTGTTTATCGGTGAAATACAGTATAAAAAACAAATTGCTCTCAAATAACCTTCAATCTTTCAGTTTGCAAATTTAGGTTTGACTATCAATGAATTACCCTGAACCTTTCTTCGGAAAAAGATTCAGTCGATGAGGACGATTGAGCAAATCTGCTGAATGATTCCATCTTTCAGGATAACTCGTTCAGTATCAATGTAAAATAGGCAAACTGAAGGATGAAGCTTATAGGTGATTGTTGCTCTGGAGAGTATACAAAGAAAGGGATATCTGTGCTTATCTTCTTTAAATATCAGGTGGGCTTTTATTCTGCTTGCTCTTTGGGATAGTTTACAAGATAAAGGGTTTGAGTAGCACGGGTAAAAGCGGTATACAACCATCGGAAATAATCCGGTCCTATATTCTCTTCTGTAATGTAACCTTGGTCGAGAAAAATGTTTTTCCATTGCCCTCCTTGCGCTTTATGGCAAGTAATGGCATACGCGTATTTTATTTGTAAGGCGTTGTAATAGGGATCGGCTTTCATTTTTTTCATTCTCTCCTTTTTTATTGTAATATCCGCATAATCTTCAAGTACACTATAAAAGAGTTTGTCGTTCAGTTCCTTTGGCAAGGCGGGAGATTCGCTGTGAAGCGTGTCGAGCAATAAATTAGCTTCCAATTCGAAATCATTGTAGTCAGGAAACGATAGCAGGACTTCAGCGAAGCGGAAGCCATACAATTCTTTAGTTCGGCGTACACGGCGCACTACTGCTATATCTCCGTTTGCTATAAAATCAATTTCTTTGTTCTTCTCTGTCCAAAAGTAATTATTTTTAGCAATCATCAGCATATCTCCGCTATTTAATTCATCTTCTCTGTCTAAAATGGTATTTCGAATTCCATTATTATATAAATTAGCCCGTTTGTTGGAGCGGCAGATAACCATTGTCTCATCCATTCCGTCTCTCCCGTAACAGGTATTTAATTCATCTATCAGTTCATTTCCCGGGAGTATTCGGATATCCGCAAAACCTTTTAGGCGAACTTTAGGTAGGCTCAGAAAGTTTTCTTCGGCTATGTATCGACGTAATTTAGTGGCATTCCAAAGAATACCCGAATTTTCTAATTGCCTAACTACTTGAGTCAACCCTATTTCTTGTACCTCCAGTCCATAACCTTTCAATATATCGGCAGAAAGTGCCGGGCTCTCTTCTTCGCCTACAGGAGGAAGCTGTGCGGTATCTCCCATTAATATGAGCCGGCAACCGGTTCCCGAATAAACAAATTGAATTAAATCATCCAATAGTCGCCCGCTGCCGAAAGAAGAACCGGATAGACCATCATTGGAGATCATCGATGATTCATCCACAATAAATAAGGTGTGTGTATTTAGATTGTCATTTAATGAAAAGTTAGTCATTTCATTAGAAAAAGACTTCTGCCTGTATATCTTTTTATGGATAGTATATGCAGGATGTCCGGCATACAGAGAGAACACTTTAGCAGCGCGTCCCGTAGGAGCAAGTAAGATGGACTTCTGTGCGAGACTATCCATCGTCTTTACTAAGGCTCCAACGAGAGAGGTTTTACCTGTTCCTGCAAATCCCCGCAATAGGAATATTGTGTCGTTTTGCTTGGACAACAAGAACGTAGCCAAAGATTTAACTGCTAATTCCTGTTCAAAAGTTGGTTGATAATGAAAATTTTCTTTAATTTGTTGCTCTAAATAATTATTTATCATTTTTATGCGATAAAAAAGTTCATGGAACTGTCGTAAAATAGATTAATTTATTTTATTTTTGCGCTACGAATATAAACTAAAAAAACAATATTATCATGAAAACAGTAATTAATATCGTATTAGTCGCCTGTATCTGCGTTCTAGCCTATATTTGCTATGGAAGCATCATGGGACCGATTAGGTTTGAGGAAGCACAAAAGGCAAGAGAAAAGAAGGTCATTGCCCGCTTGATTGATATCCGTAAAGCACAGCTGGAATATCGTAACCAACATCAAGGTCAATATACGGCGAGTTTTGATACGTTGATTACTTTCGTAAAGACTCAAAAGATTCCTTTCGTAGCTAAAGAAGGTGTTTTGTCTGATGCTCAGTTAGAAAATGGATTGACAGAGAAAAAGGCTATGGCTTTGATTAATAAAGCAAAGAAAACCGGAAACTGGAAAGATGTAGAGAAAGAAGGTTTGATGGGATTTAAACGTGATACGATGTGGGTAAGCGTTATGGATACGATTTATCCGAAAGGCTTTGTTGCGGATTCAATGAGATTTGTTCCATTCGGTGGCGGAAAAGAATTTGAAATGGCTACTAAGAGTGATACTACAAAATCCGGTGCTCCTATCTATTTGTTCGAGGCTAAAACTCCGTATGAGGTGTATTTGCAAGGACTTGATCGTCAGGAAATCATTAACTTGAAAGATATGGCTACTAAATTGGGTAAATTCCCTGGATTGCAAGTCGGCTCAATTGATACTCCTAATAATAACGCAGGTAACTGGGAATAATATAAGTCTATATGCCCGAAAAAGCAATTGCTGAAAGAATTGACTTTAGTAAATCGGAACAATATACATTATCCATCCGTCTAAGTACGGATGGATTTTCTTTTTCTATCTATAATCCGATTCTTGATAGTTCTCTGAGTTATTTTTCTCAGGAGATAGAGAGCGGTACGTCTATGGCTGCGAACGTCAAAGAATTGTTGAAGTCGGATATTCTGCAATATACCTATAAGCGGGTAAATGTTTTATTGGTAACCCGACGCTTTACGCTTATTCCTCTCGAACTGGCAGAGGATGAAGAACAATATCGTACCGTTTTTTATTATAACCATTCAATGCAGGAAAACGAAAAGGTGCTTTGCAACGACCTTCGGAAGGCTTATGTGAAAGTCGCTTTTGGAATGGATAAGAGCGCATGGCAGCAATTGTCTGAACGTTATCCGGCTGCGCATTTCTATTCGCAGGTCAGTCCGCTAATCGAACATTTTGCAGGAAAATGCCGTTTGGGTAACAGCAAGAAGATGTATGTTTATGTCAGAGGTAACTCTTTGGATGTGTTTTGTTTTGATAGAGGACGCTTGCTATTGGCGAACTCCTTTGACTGTAAGCAGGTAGATGATTGTATTTACTACCTATTGTATGTGTGGAAACAACTTGATTATAATCAGGAACGTGACGAGCTGCATCTGGTAGGCTTTTTCAATGATAAGGAGAAGTTGAATAGCGGCTTGAAGCAGTTTGTCCGGCAGGTATTTATTATTAATCCGAAATCGGAATTTACCCGTCAGGGAGTAGCAAAGTTAGAGGATATCCCTTATGATTTGCAGACCTTGACATTGTGCGAATTATAATATAGAAAGAGAATATGCGAGTTATCAGCGGAATATATAAAAGACGGAGATTTGATGTGCCTCGTACTTTTAAAGCACGTCCTACAACGGATTTTGCCAAGGAGAATTTGTTTAATGTATTGTCTAACCAGATTGATTTTGAAGATGGCGTTACCGCCCTTGATCTTTTTGCAGGAACAGGAAGCATTAGTATCGAATTGGTATCAAGAGGATGCGATAAAGTGATTTCGGTAGAAAAAGATTCGCAGCATTATGCTTTCATCTGTAAGGTAATGCAGGAAGTAAAGACTGATAAATGTTTTCCTATCCGTGGAGATGTCTTTAAATATATAGAGAATAGCAGCGAGAAGTTTGATTTTATCTTTGCCGATCCCCCTTATGAATTGAAAGGACTGGAAACGATTTCACAACTTATTTTTGAAAAAGGTTTATTGAAAGAAGACGGATTATTTGTTTTGGAGCATGGTAAGACAAATAACTTTGAGGATGATCCCCACTTTGTGGAAAGGAGAGTATATGGAAGTGTAAACTTCTCTTTTTTCAGGTTGGATAATAAATAGATTATAATAACGGGGCTAGTAGTCTTACGATAGATTCCGTCGCTTTACGTTTTAACGGACGCTTCTGCCAATTCTTTAATTGTATCTGTACTGATTCTTTTTGATCACGCAGAAAAATCTCTTTCATTCTAAGTGCAGTGTCTTTGTCATACATGAAAGCGTTTATTTCAAAGTTATGTTCAAAACTACGGAAATCCATATTAGTAGAGCCTACTGTAGATAAGGTATCGTCAGAAACCATAAGTTTGGAGTGTAGAAACCCTTTTTGATAGAAATAGACTTTTACACCTGCCTTGAGTATGTCACTCAAATAAGAACAGGAACCAAGATGTGTAATACGGTTGTCGGCTCGTTCCGGCATCATTAACCGGACATCTACTCCGGCTAAGGCTGCGATTTGGAGTGCAGACAGTATAGGTTCGGTTGGAAGAAAGTAAGGAGTTTGAATATAGAAATATTTTCGGGAGCTACTGATGGCAAGCGTTAATCCCTGCATGATTTCTTTCCATTGTCCAACCGGTTCGGAGGTAACTATTTGCATGATACTGTTGCCGTATGATTTCACTTCAGGGAAATATTTGGCAGAAGTAAGTAAGGTGCGATCTACAAAGTACCAATCCATAAGAAAAGCTGTTTGAAGGCCGTATACCGCTTTACCTTTTATCTTGATGTGTGTATCCCGCCAGATACCCCAGCTAAATCCGCGCATATATCTTTCTGCAATATTCATTCCTCCGATAAAGCCGACTTTCCCATCTATGACAGCTATTTTCCGGTGATTTCGATAATTCACTTTACTGGTAAACTGGGGGAAACGCACTTTCAGAAAACTGCGTGCTTCGATACCGGCTTCCCTCATCTCCTCATAAAAACGGTTTGGTACATGCCAGCAACCTACATCATCATATAAAAGCCTTATCTCCACTCCTTCGTGTGCTTTATCTATCAAGACGTCGCGTACCAGTCGTCCTACAGCATCGTCTTCAAAAATGTAATATTCCAAATGGATATATTGCTTTGCTTTATATAGTTCATGTATAAGAGCCTGTAATTTAGGAAGTCCTGATGTATAGATATCTATTTTGTTTCCTTCAAAAACCAATGCCTGATTCGTGCTTTTAAACAGTGCCATCAGTTGGTGCTGATTGTCGGGGAACTGAAATGCGGCCTGTGCAAGAAACTCTTGCATAGGTCTTTTCATTAAACGGTTGTAACTCTTTTTACTAATTAACCGTTCCCGACGGGTGCTACGTCCAAAGAATATATAGAAAATAAGTCCGATAAAGGGAAGAAAGGTTAACACAAGTATCCATGCCATCGTCTTTACCGGATTTCTATTATCGAGGATGACAACGATAATCGTACCGATAACAGCTCCGACGTACAGAATATCGAAAGTAACGGTAAATATTTGATTCACTAATCCGCTCCAATCTATCATAGTCGATGTTGCTTTATTGGATTCAATTAGCAAAGTTATATAAAAACGTTGGAATAGACGAATAAAAAATCAAGAATAACTTAACTTGGATTGGATAGAAGACATTTAAGAGGATACTGAGATATTCGAGTCGAAAGTTTAGATATAATTCCCAAAGAGAGTGGAAAGTTATTGAAAACAGGAATTATCTCTCGATTTTTAATAAGAATGGGACATAATTCAGTTTATATTTTTCATCAAGTTGTGCTGCGTTTACAAATGTTGTCTTTTCTGTATATTCGATACCTACTGCATTGTGGATGTGCCCGAATAAATGATATTTCGGCTGAATCCTCAATATGGCTTGTAATAAATCAGAACTTCCATAGTTAATATTTGCCGATGAATCCAAGATACAATAAGGCGGTTGATGAGAAACTAATACATCAATATTCGAGGGGATAGATGCTATTTGTTTCGTATATTTTCCAGATAGAACGTCTTCCATGAACATAGGTATGCCATAAAGTTTTATGTTTTCTATTGTTATACCTGAATTACATAGATAAAAGCAATTTTCAGGTAATCCTTCTATATTTGCGCCAAATAAACCATCATCATGGTTTCCTGCAATAAATATTTTATATTTGTGAGGTAAATTGAAGAACCATTCCATGAAGTCCATTATTTCATTTTCTGTTCCGGCAAATGAAATATCACCTGAATGTATAATGAGGTCTGTATTCGGTAAATCATTTAGTTGATTATGATAACCATGAGTATCTGAAAGATGAAGGATTGATTTTACCATATTTAAATTAGCTTGCAATTAAACGATTCACCATCATAAAGTGTGATAACAGGGGCTATTTCCCCGAATAATCTTTGAAATTTTTCAGGAGCTTCTGTATGAATAGGGATAATGCCGCCAATGGGCTTTACAGTTTTAAAGACCGTTCTTAATGTGGGTGTATCGGCATGTCCGCTTGTATGCATATAATCTATTTCATAGGAGGACAGGAAATCATGTAGTATTGGATTGTATGCTTGCTTTTGATTATCCAAATATCCATTCCACATTGAATAGTAAATCTTTGCATTATATTCAGCTAAGATAGGTTTAAATGCTTCTGTTGCGCGAATAAGCATACAAAAGCCATGCTTCATTAAAAAGTTCTTAAAGTTTTCCGAAAATAGAAATGAATTAGAATGAATGCCCTTTTTTAATGTAAAGAATCGTCCTGCATAATTTTCAGTTTGTGCATAGTTAATATCATAAAAAGGAGTATATCTTTTATGGTTCTTAGAAACAATCTTCAATATTTCAGCTTGATAGTTGTCGCAAACGAAACTCCGTCCTGCTCTTTTTGCTGCATGGTACAAAGAGAATATTCGGTCAATATTGGTAGATGAGACTAATACGAAATTGTATTTATTTTGCTTAAATTGATTCTCAAAATCTTGTTGTAACTCTCGTTCCGTTTGCATAGCAACATTGGATCGGGAAACATTAGTTCCTTCTGAGATGATATAATTTATGTTGGAGGCATACTTTTGTAGCATTTTGTTGAGCTTTGATCCTCTGAAACCATGTCCGCGAAAATCACCAGTATGGAGTAAGCGTGTTCCTTCTGCTTCGATAATGAACATATAAGCATCAAAAGCGGAATGATCTATCATCAAAGGCGTGATCGTTATTTTACCTATTTTTATCTTTTCAAGTGGGGTAAATGTTTTAAAGGTATTGATGCGCTCTACAATCTTTTTATGTTTATTTCTTTCTGTAAGGTCTTGGATATAAGTTAGTCTTTGCTCAAGACACCTGTAAATCTCACATGCGGTTTTTCCAATATATATAGGGATGTCATGTGGCACATCGCATATTTTTCCTATGTGGTCACCATGATAATGAGATATGAAAAGTGCACTTCTGGATATATCTCCACATGTTAAGCCTTCAATCAAGGGTAAGTCTGATGTTATTGTACCTGGTAATTGTTCTCCGTAGTCAATAAAAACTTTGTAACCGTTATGTTCAATTTCAGTTACGCATCCTCCTATCTGCTTTGTTCCTCTGTGAATAATTAATTTCATTCTGGTCTGATTATTTCATCGTATTCTCCATTAATTATATCTGTGATTCCAAATGTTGTCGTTTTTGCAGTTTCAGTTTCTGGAATAATAACTTTGGAGAATAAAAAGGTAGCATGGAAATCATTGTTTTTTTGAGTAATATCGCCAAAATCATCTTCCACGCAGTGTTTGGCCGATCTTTTACACTTCCAATCTTTATACTTATTATTATTTGGTTTGAATAGATACCCTGCCATTGTTTGTTTAGGGGTGCTGCCATTCTTTTCCTTGTTATTATTTAAAATTATAAAATAGAATTCCGGTTTAGTCAGGATGTCTTTAATTTCTATGCCATGTAGTTCTTTAGGTACATTCACACCTAATTCCACTTGAGCTTTGATGATATTTACAATTTCTTGCTTTAATGATTTAAAATAGCCTTTGTCTTGAAATAGTTTGAAGTCTTTTATATGTTTGTATATTCCACTGTTTCCACCAATCGCTTTACTTCCATATTTTAATTCTATTAAGGCTATATTATAGGGTTTGGTTTTAGAAATGGCTATAATATCGAAGCGTCCTTTAAAACCACTATTATCACGTTCTGTTCTGTTATGAAATTGTTTTCTATATTCCACATCTAAGCAGAACCACTTGGATTTTGGATTGCTATTGTTTTTTGTTATTAATAGTGCTTGGGCTCTTTTTTCGAGAGTTTTCTTACTCTTTTGATCACTGACATCTTTTATTTCTTGATAACAATTATGGATTGTTTCAGGAGAAATATCTATACCATTTTTCCCATTTAAATAGTAATTATTGATTGTGCAATAGATTTTTTTCTCTTTATCTGTGCGCTTTCTTTTATATTCAATTTTTGCGATACTATCACAATTATAGTAAAGATTGAGATATCCGTTGCGAATACCAAAGAATAGTTCTTCTTGAGACTCTGTATAGAGATGATGTAGGCAGCTGTTTTTTAATGCATCAGCCATTTCTTCATTTATTCCTCGGATAATTTTCTTTTTAGTCATTGTTCGTTTTTCTATTTAAAGAGAACCATTAAGAACAAAGATAATATATTATTCAGATATATTGTAATTTAAGATGCGTTTTGTAGAGAAACAAATAAGTGTGTTTTGATAAATAGGGCTATTGGGCTTTTCCTATCACTTTCATACAATTCCTGACTTTAATCACATCTGAATGAAAAGATTACGGTTTACATCATCATCGGACGTGAAGATGGTCTGCCTCCTCCGTAAGGACGTGAACCGCCATGATTGCCTCCGGGAGCTCGTTTACCTTTCATTTGCTTGCCGCCCAATGTATTCAGACGATAAACAAAATGAAACATGAAGTAGCTGTTCAGCGTATTGTACTCCGAATCTTGCGTATAATTGGCTGTGACGGTTCTTGTCAGGTTATTCTGCTGCTTCAGTATATCGTATATCTTGAAACGGAGAGTGGCTTGTTTGTTTTTCAGGAAATTCTTGGATATTTGCGCGTTCCATAGCACTACATTCTTATCAAATCCTTCTCCGTAGCCGGATTTAATGCTGTAGTTGATATCGGATGACAGGTATATATCCCACGGAAGATTAACGTTGGTGTTAGCAGAAATCTCGTAGTCAAACGTTTCCTGATTCCTGTCCTTTTGAATTGTATTGTGGGAGAAACCGTACTTTACGGAACCGGACAATCCGCATTCGAAAACGTCACTGCGGAAGTTTCCGGTCAGTCTTTCCAGTAAATTCAGGTTGCGCGTGGTACTTTTCTCCGCATTCTCTTTATTGATACTGCTGAATCCTACCAGATTCTGGTAGAAGGCATTGGTATATGTGTTTATTGTGAATTTGCGATTCTTAAAAGGGGTGTTAAAAGAGAAAAAGGCCTGCGTATTCCAGTTTCCATTGACATTGACAAGGTTGGTAATCTTTCCACCGGTTTCTTCATCGTAAGTCACTTTGTTTGCCGTGCTGTTCAGCGTATTGTTGAAGGAGAGGTTTGCCATCATCCCCCGTTGCGTCTTTGGTGAATATTTATTATAGAACATCATGAAACGGTTACTGTAAGACGGTTTTAGAGACGGATTACCATAAATCAGGTTCATTGGGTCGGTAACGTCTTTTACTGCTTGCAAGTCCTCGATATTTGGGGCAGAGCTTCGTCCACGATACATCAGTCGAAGTTGTTCCTGCTTGGAGAAACGATAGCGGAAGTCGATGGTAGGAGAGTAGTTCCACACATGTTGTGATAGCGGTTGCTTTGCATTCGGACCTACAATAGTAGTCGTGGTAGACTTTTGCGGTTCTACGCTCACACCTATATTATACATGTATTTCTCGCGTATGGTACGGAGAGAAACTTGCAGTTGTTGTGTCATATATTTGTTCTCGGATTCATTGCTCAGTGAATCCAAACGGTCTTTTATAGGATAATAGTTCTCATCATTGGCATTATAGACGTATTTCTGCGAATGCGACTTCTTGTATTGGTAGCTGTAACTGAATTGTAGGAAGCGGTTGGTGAAGACCGGTTCCGTATAGGTCATTTGTATTTTGTAGCTATTGCCGTAGTTGTTTCCGTCATTGAAACGGTCAAGAATAGAAAGACTGTCGTTCTTGTAGAAATCCGTTTCGGAATAAGACCAGCGGTCGGAGTTTGAATTGTTATAGTTATAGTTTAACCGGAGAGTCAGGTTTCTGCCCGGTTTATTCCCCAGTTTACGGTTGATTTGCAGATCACCTTTTGCACTTACATTATTGTTTCTTCCTTGTGTGTCGGATACTTTGTGGTTGACGGAATCCCGCTCGTTGTCCAACGTAGTGGAAACCCCGTTGCTGTAACTGTTTGTCTTGGAGTAAGAACCGGATGGACGGAAGATGATGTTTGTCATACTGTCCGGACGCCATTCCAAACGAAAGTTGGCGGAAACATCATGCCTGTTTCTATTGGAGGTGTTCATACTGTTTTTATAAGAAGAACCGTTCTGAAGAAAAGTTTCCGTAGCACTTTTAGTCCAGGCATCCCGATTGGAATGTCCGTATTGCACGTCGCCACCAATCTCCATCTTTTCACTGTCTTTGGCAAAGTTCACTCCTAAAGATTGGGATGTATTGATACCACTACCCGCATTGCCGCCCATGCCTTGTCCGGCATCACCAAACTCAGAGAATCCTTGATTGTTCGTATTGTTTGCAGAGCCGATTAAAGAGAATTGGGCTTTGTCGGTAAAGCGGTTTGCCATTGCTCCTGCTTCATATCGTTCTTTACTTCCGTATCCTCCGATGAAATTGCCGAACCATCCTTGCTTCATTCCTTTCTTGACGGTCAGGTCGAGCACTGCTTCTTCTTCTCCGTCGTCAATTCCCGTGACACGTGCCAAATCAGATTTCTTATCGTAAGCCTTTACCTTATCTATCATTTCTACGGGCAGGTTTTTCATGGCAAGTTTCGGGTCATCACTGAAAAACTCTTTTCCATCTACCATGATTTTCTTGATTTCCTTCCCGTTTACCGTTACCTTTCCTTCCGAGTCTACTTCGGCGCCGGGGAGTTTCTTAACCAAGTCTTCCAACATTGCTCCTTCGGGTACCCGGTAAGCGGAAGTATTGTAAACAGTAGTATCCTGCACTACTGTGACTTGCGGGGCTTCTGCCACGACTACCGCCTCTCCCAACATGATTGCGTCCGGTTGTAATGCCAGCTGCCCGAGATTAACGGATGGCTTTGCTGCAGAGAGTTCTATGGACTTTATTAAAGTCTGATAACCAACGAAGGAAACTTTCAGTGCATACTTTCCGGCTTTGAGGTTGGGGAATTTGAAATAGCCGTTGTTGGAACTTGCTTCTCCGGAAACGAAAGTGCTGTCCGGAAGCGATAACAGTTGTACGGTAGCCTGCGCAACAGGCGCCTTTTCATCTGCATCAATTATACTTCCGGACAAAGAAACATATTTATTTTGCGCCGTAGTTAAGGTTACGGTTGTAAAACAAAGGAGCAATAATGCCAATATCTTTTTCATGAAGTGGAATCCTAAGTAACAATTATGCTCTTTGGACACAGAATATGCGAAAAGGTTTAATAAACCGGTTATCTTTTAAATATTTTATCAACGACGGCTTTCTTAATGCCAAACTCCAGGCAAATGACATTCATTGCCATAAAGATAAGGAATGAGGAAGTATCCATCAGTTCGTTACTGCCTTTGTAAAGGCGGAAAAGCATACTTACAAAGATATATATGATGGTGATAAAGAAAGCATTACGCATCGCTTTAACCCGTATTACTTCTGTCTCCTCGTTTTCATTCTTGGTATAGGCAAGTAAAATCATCAGTAAGCCTACAATCATAAACAGTTTAATGATTTCTTTGCAAAGCAACAAGTTTTCATCTGTGATTATTCCATACATCATTAAAATAAAGGGAGAGAAAATAGACAACAGAAGGATGGCGTAACCGAGCAGACGGCAATATGCGGGTAATAATGCTTTCATAGCGTGTTCTTATTTGATTAATATGCGCAAAGGTAATTATTTGTAAGTAATTAAGTAGAATGATTTTGCTTTTTTATGTTTTTAGCGTAAGTTTGCAGCATTAATGTAGCTAAGAGCATGAATAGACAAGAAATAATCATCTGCGAGAATCTGGAAGAAAGTTTGGATAAGGCTATCGGGAAATGCCCGTTTGACAAATTGTTTGTCCTCACGGATGAGCATACCCGCGAACTTTGCCTGCCGCTTTTAAATAAAACAGCGTGTCTGCAAGATGCCATTCAGATAACTATCGGTGCGGGAGATGTGCATAAGGAACTGGATACACTAGCGCATGTGTGGATGGAATTAAGTAACCAGGGGGCGACACGGCATTCGCTGCTGATAAACCTTGGTGGGGGAATGATAACAGACTTAGGCGGATTTGCCGCATCTACTTTTAAACGGGGAATCAATTCCATCAATATTCCAACAACACTTCTAGCGATGGTGGATGCGTCGGTAGGCGGAAAAACGGGGATTAACTTCAATGGGTTGAAGAACGAAATCGGAGCGTTTGCTCCTGCGGACAGTGTGCTGATAGAAACCGAATTTCTGCGTACGCTTGATACGGAAAACTTCTTTTCCGGCTATGCGGAGATGTTGAAGCACGGCCTTATCAGTACGGTAGGGCATTGGGCGGAATTATTGAAGTTTGATACGGTGGATATTGATTATGCCGCATTGAGGGCGTTGGTAGGCAAGTCTGTTCAGATAAAAGAGGATATTGTTCAGAAAGATCCTTATGAACAAGGTATCCGTAAGGCATTAAACCTGGGACATACGGTGGGGCATGCCTTTGAAAGCCTTGCTTTGGAGCAACACCGCCCGGTATTGCATGGGTATGCCGTGGCATGGGGAATCGTTTGCGAACTCTATTTCTCTCATCTTAAAGTAGGTTTCCCGAAAGATAAACTGCGGCAGACTATTACTTTCATTAAAGAAAACTACGGAATGTTTGCTTTCGACTGCAATCAATATGAGAGACTCTATGAGCTGATGAAGCATGATAAGAAGAATAGTGCCGGTATCATTAACTTCACTTTATTAAAAGAAGTGGGCGAGGTGGAGATAAACCAAACAGCCGATAAAGAAGAGATATTCGATATGCTCGACTTTTACCGGGAATGCATGGGATAGTTAAAATAGCCGATAAATACAGATAAATGGAATATTGTATACCAGGACTGGAAACGGAGCGATTGCTGTTGCGTCCGTTTGAGAAGAGTGATTTGAATGATTTCTTTGATTGCTGCAAGAATCCGCATTTAGGTGATAATGCGGGATGGATGCCTCACCGCACGATTGAAGAGTCCGAGGCGATTTTAAATGAAGTCTTTATCGGACAGCCGGGAATGTGGGCTATCGTCTCATTGGAAGATAACCGCCTGATCGGTTCTATCGGTCTTATCAAAGATCCTTTGCGCAACTATCATTCGTCTAAGATGATGGGCTATTGGCTTCATGAGGACTATTGGGGACGGGGACTGATTTCGGAAGCGGTAGAGGCTGTCCTCTACTTCGGTTTTGAACAGTTGGAACTGAATCTTATTACGATAAATTGTTATCCGCATAATGCTCGTTCTCTACGTGTTATCGAACGTTTCGGTTTCACTTACGAAGGCACATTGCACCAAGCCGACGAGTTGTATGACGGCAGAGTGCTGGATCTTCAATGCTTCTTCCTCACCAGAAAAGAGTATTTTGAAAGACAGGGCTTGTGTGCCGATTGACCGAATCTGTCTCTTTTATTCTTTTCCAAAACATCCTGCCACGGGATAATAAAACGGAGCGCGGAGGTATCCCGGATGCCTCAGCTTGCCTTCGTCCACGCGTTCTTTCAGCCGACGCAAAGCAGTGGCTTTCCTTAAACCGCAGAGTGAGCACATTTCCCGGGTAGTGATGCTGTCGTGCTCTGCAAAGTGTTCCGTCAGTTTCCTGTCTATCTCGCCATCACTTAACTCCAGCGAACGGTGTATCTCTTTGGCTCGTTCAAAACGGGTCCCGCTTAAACTACGCAGTAATTTTGCTTCCGGTGTGTAGACCACTCCTCCGAAACTGATATTTTCGGCTCGTATCTCTTTAGGAGAACTTACAGCCGGAGATTTTGCCTTGATGCGGAAAGAACCTATTCCTTTGAGCTGCACGTTGCGTCCTTCTGCCATTTCGTCTTTGAGAACCTTGGCCAGCTCAATGAGCGCAGCCGTTACATCTCCTGGTTGCAGGCTGCATCGTGACGCTATCAATTCTACCACTTCTTCCGTAGTCATGGTATTCTTAACGACCAATCGGGCATGGTATTTTACTTTATCCTCATCTTTACGTTGTGGGGTACGGAAGAAATCATAAGGTGCACTCATTGACTTAATTGTTTGTTGCAGGGAAACTATATTCTCCATGCGGTTTTACTACTATTTTATTACTTACCAACTATCTGTCTCACAACATATACGATAGTTATCTCACATTAGGTGAAATAGCTATTGCATATATTGTGAGATAGCTATCGCGCCTATTGTGCAACAACTAGTTGATGCGAGCAAAGATACTAATTCTCCGAGACCCTTGCAATAAAGTGTGAAGGGGATTTGGTTAGTTTATTTCATTGGTGATTGAATGTTGAGTTGAAAAATGAGCAATTACATGGTAAAATAGAATATGAACCGTCAAGCACGAGTGGAAAGACTGCGAAAGTTGTTAATGGTAAAGTGTTTTTTAGTATGACATTTCACCCCAAGTTAAAAATAAAAGAGCATGAATGTTCTGTGCTTTATGATAAAAAAGAAAGTTCTTATTTGTATTTTAAGTATCCATATAGAAGTTCTTTGTGGAATGATTCCAATCAAATAGAAGCACCTAAAGAAATAAAAAAGATAGTTGAGGATAACATTGTGAAAAAAGGAAAGTACTCTTTGTATTGGAAAACTGTAGATGAAAAACTTGTTTCTTTAAGCTATGTAAAACATGGCTTAGTAGATACAGTCCCTATTGAGGTATATTCAATATATAAGTAGGTAGCAGCAATGAAACTTATAATGGAGCGTATAAGATAGGGGTAGTGTAATAGTTGTCTTACCCTGCTTGTTAGCATGGTGTGTGTTCCTAATAGAGGAGTAAAAGAACTAATATATATTGGGCTATTGACAAAAATAATTCGCTAATATTGCGAATCGTACAAATATGTGTTATCTTTGTGTCATCAAAGAACGGTTATATGAATGTAGAATTTGAAAAGGAATATTTGGCAGAACTTTATGAAAAAGGAAAGACCGATGATAAGAAGCATCGCTTCCAACCTCAAATAGTCAATGGTTATTTGAAGTGTGTCAAGGCTCTACTAAATGCCTCTCGAATGGAAGACCTATATCAGTATAGAGCTTTGAACTATGAAAAGTTGAAAGGTGATAAGAAAGGGTTTTCCTCTTTGCGTATCAATGACCAATATAGGTTGGAATTTCGGGAAATTACCAATGCAGGCAATCAAACAGTCGTAGAAATATGTTCTTTGGTAGATATTACGAATCATTATAAATAGGAACTATGAGTATAACAGCGAACAATTTACAATCATTCCGTCCCTACCATCCGGGAGAACTGGTTAAGGAAGAATTGGAATGCAGAGGCATAAAACAAAAGGACTTTGCAAAGAAGTTTGGTTTGTCTTATTCCGCCTTAAATGAGACGTTAAATGCAAAACGTCCGATAACTACCGAATTTGCCTTGTTCTTAGAGGCTGCTTTAGGTATCAATGCCGATTTGCTTGTAAGGATGCAAACAGACTATAATATACAGGTGGCACGAAAAAATAATTCTTTGCTTGAAAAGCTGAATAACATAAAGAAGATAGCTGCTGTGTTTTGAAAACAGTTCTTGGTATGATATTATAAAAATAAGGTTTCTAACGGAGCGTATAAGATAGGGGTAGGGCAATAACTGTCCTACCCTGTTTGTTATAACAGGTTTGCTTCTAATAGAAGAGCAAAAGAGCCTATGCACAAAAAGGGAGTGCGGTTACATATAAAAAAACTTTTGAGGGTTAGGAAACATTAACAGTCAAATAAATACCAATCTAATTAGTGGTATGATTTGTATTGGGTTGGATTAAGTTACGTGAAAAGTGTAATCAAACTGTAATCGCGATAAAGAAAAAGGAGCTAAGTCATTAACTTAACTCCTTGATGCTCAATAGTCGGGGTGACTGGAAACTTATTCCCGATATTATATTGCTGAGTATAAGCACTTTAATAATTGTATGCTTTGTATAAAACATACAGAATGTATGTTTCTGTATGTTATTCTTTTGATTGTTTCAATAAGATATTAATCATTCGTTCTTTTTCATCAATAACTCGTTGCTTCTCTTCGATAATTCGTTCTTTTTCCTGTAAAATCCGGTTCAATAAATCATTCTCTTTCTTAAATTCAGAAATAGAAATATCTCCAACATTATTACCATCACCATTAACATTATGACCTATTTGAACTTTTTGTTCTCTATCAAAAAAATAATCCAAAGGAACTCCAAAGTAGTCCGCTATAGTCTCTAATTTGTAAACTCCAGGTTCACTATTGCCATTAATGGATTTTTGGTACCATGATTTTTTTATACCTGATTCCTCAAAGAATCTCTCATTAGACATGCCAGATTCTTCTATTAACTTCCTGATTTTATCTCTGTTAAGCATATAATTATAAAATAGACATATTCTAAATAATATAAAATAGTAATCTTTATCGTGTAAAATAGCAATCTATTGATTACTATTTTATATATTTGCGTTATAAATATAAGACTAAAATTTATATTCCAAATGAAAGAAAGTGATAAATCTAACAGAATTACATTTATTGAGTATTATTTTACCCTTAGTCCAAAAGAAAAACAGAGAGTGAGAGATGAATTCTTGAAATCGTCCGGTATATCATATCCTACTTGGTATAGTAAATTGAATAGGAATAATTTTTCCATTCTAGAAATGAAAGAACTATCTCGTATCTGTAATTTGGAATTTATCGAATAATATTTTAGTTAAATCTCATGGCGATATTGAAAACCTAAATAATTAATCATTATGTCTAAAAGTAATGTAAATCAGCTTTTTACAACGATAAAAAGCAAAAATGAGAAGTTCGTAATAAAAGTAGGGAAACCAACAAACTTGAAGTTTAACATCTTCTTAAACTTCAATCCACATGCTTATCCTCATTTTATAGATGCAATTGAAAATCTATCCTATCTCATGCTAGAAAGAGTTAGCGATTATGATGGAGAATCAGGAGGATTAGCTATTAAATTAGAAAAAAAGGATGTTCTTTCTGAATTCATTGAAGAGATCACGGAGATATTATATCGAAATGTGGAGAATATAGAACCGATAAATACGACTCATAAAGGGACAAAAAATAATGAGAATAAAGAAAGCAATATAAACTGATATAATCATGAACAAGAATAGGCATCGGTTTACGATTGAAGAAATAAAAACAATAGAAAGGTTATATCCAAATCATACAAACCGGGAAATAGCTCAAATTATTGGTTGTACTGTATATGCTATTAATAACCGTGCACATATGATGGGATTGAAAAAACCTATTGAATTTGTGATGAAAACAAATAGAACTCTCGGAAAAAAGTTAGCGGACAAGAACCTTGGTGTTCGTTTTAGTAAAGGGCATATACCTAAAAATAAAGGGAAAAGGCTCTCTCCTGAGTTATATAAACGTTGCCAAAGCTCCATGTTCAAAAAGGGACATATTCCTACTAACACACTTTATGATGGCGCAGAACGAATTCGAATTGATAAGCGCGGTAAGCCTTTTATATTTATTCGAATATCTTTGGGTAAATGGGTACATAAACATATCATGTTATGGGAGCAAAAATATGGTAAAATCCCTGTCAATAAAATACTATATTGTAAAGATGGCAATACATTAAATTGTAATCCTGAAAATTGGGAACTGTTAACAAGGGCAGAAAGTATGGAACGATGTCGTCATAGCGATGAAACCATTGCTATGCAAATAGCTGGAAGAGATAAAAAGATGCAACGAATAATTTTAGAGGATAACCGGGATCTGATAGACTTAAAACGAATGACTAATTACCTTAAAAAAGAGATAAATGAATGCACTTGAAAAATTAAGAAGTATGGTTAACAAACCATTCCTCTACAATAATGAAGAGGTTGTTATATTAGGTTATTGTGATGGAACAGGGGATGACGGTGACGAAATCGAAATATATCTGAATAATGGAAAAACGTTGGTATATAATATAGGTGACTTAATTATTAAATTGGAGCGTTTCAAACCAGTAACCTCACAAGTCATCATTTTAACCAATAAAAGGTTAGATTCTGTATCTACTGTTAACCCAACTATAATCCAACAGATGAGAGATACTATACTTAAACAAATAGAAGCGGTAAAAGAAAGCCCGGCTGCTGTTAATCAAGCGAAACAAGTATTTCAAGGAGTAAATACTTTGATAAATTTGGCTAAGACCGAGCTTGAGTATCGAAAATATATAAATGAATTAGAGCAAAATAAATAGAAATGGGCGAAAATACTTTATTTAAAGCAGAAGAAATGCAGGATAGTACAGCTACTGCTATTCAAGAAAGTGATACACGCATTCAACGTATGAGTAAGATATTTGCTAAAAGAACAAATCTTTCAAGTGATACGTGCCATTTGATGATAGCTTATCAGCGAGGTGCAATAGATATGAAAAATATCGTTCTCGAAGCGCTATGTAGAGATTGTCCATGTCGGGGCGATTGCAAGGAAAATGAAGAATATGTTGATTGTGAATCATACAATAACATTAGTAGAATATTCGATAAATAACCCTCAAAACCAAACTATATGAAAATACACTATTTCTACAGAAGAGAGTATAATAAAGGTTTCTATAATCTTGAAATCGTAGCCTGGTTGGAAGAAAAGGAAACATCAAGGCTGGGTCATGAGAGGTTAGGCTTTACTCGATTGGAAAGGTTGAGAATATTTCTATCAAAGGATAATGAATTCTATCATAACCATCAAATTGAGCATGAATTTGCTGAAAATAGCTGTATGGGACATTATGCTCATACCCGTAAAGAGTTATTTGAGGCTATGAAAAAACATTCATTATTTCCTATAGATAGTCGTAATTACGAAAGATTTCGGAAAGTTGCTATTGCGCTTTATCACAGGCAACCATTAGTCGATTTTTCTAAATTCAAAGGTAAGCAAACATACTCAATACATCAAATCATAGGTGATTAACGTATAAAATTAAAAACTTGAACCTAATGCTGTATAGGCAAGCGTAGCGAAATATGTGTGATTGTTTTGATAAAGTAGAAGCGAATTTGAAAGAAAAGACTGGTGATCCGGAAGCATCTTTAAATTATATGTACGCCATGCCGTCTTTTGAAAAGAAACCAGTAATAGAAGCAACATACCGGAATAAGAAAAAAGATGGTACATTCAATAAAACAGAAAATACTATATCTATCGCTTATCCTTTCTGCCCATTTTGTGGGAAGAAGTTTTCAGAAGGTGAATAATTCAATACAAAAGAAGACATGAGTAAAACTAAGAATCGTAGGCTTGCGCTACGAGCCTATAAAATCAGAGTTAAACAATACCCTTACAATAAGCCATTGATTGATAGAAACAATCTCGCTTTTGTCCGTAAGGAAAATGATGGGAACCGATGTGATTGTTTTGGGCATTGGCTTAACTATTGGAATACCATGCCATTTTAATTAACTAATAACCAATATGAAAATGAAGAATATAAATGATTTAGTTTTTAATCCTCATCCAATAGCGAAAGAAGCCGAGAAACTTCCATCAGATATGAGGCAAATGTACGCTGAATCCAAACAGGCAAAAATGGATTTTGAAAATGGATATGGAATTAGTGTTCTGTTTGGTTCGATGTTTTATTCCAACGGCATAGATACTTATGAAGTTGGAATACTCAAAGATGGGGTATTGTGCTATAATACGCCAATAACAAACGATGTAATAGGTTATGTCACAGCAGACGAAGTAACTGACATTATGAGGAAAATTCAAGAATTACCAATTGACTAATAACAGATACAGAAATGAAACAAGATATAGAAGTAGCGTCAAGAATTGAACGTGAGAAGATTATACAAGAGCTTCATGTTGCCTATAAAATTCATAAAGACTCGAAACACTACATAATATCCAGTGCGGCAATTCAAAAATATGCTGTTCCTCTTTTTAAGGCTGGTGCAGAATGGCAGGCAAGGCAAATGGCATGGGTAAACGTGAACGATAAAATGCCGGAGGATGGAATTGATGTGGATGAGAGAACCATTTTTGCACATACCAAAAATGTAATTGTACTCTATAAAAATGGATGTGTAGGGAAAGGGAAACGCATTTATATAGATAATAAGAAAGGGTGGCAATGGTCTTGTCTCAAAGGCGAAGATATTACCCATTGGATGTATTATCCCAATTAACTAATAACGAAGTAGGAATGAATAAATCTATCGAGAAATATATAGGAGTTGGGAAACTTAGCTCCATACCTATAAAGCAAGC
>ENA-USUG01001954-USUG01001954.1-human-gut-metagenome-genome-assembly--contig:-NODE-1954-length-32838-cov-57.911053_pt1 | contig 32838 bp, 32 predicted proteins | sample MGYA00250059_ERZ773394 | MGnify/ENA primary metagenome ERZ773394 (study PRJEB29103, sample SAMN06111957) | human gut metagenome | biome: human gut; feature: ankylosing spondylitis patient; material... | reverse complement strand
GCATTGAAATCGACCTGAATTTTCCTGTCAGGAAGCACGTCTTGAAAAGAAAAAAGATTTTTCTCTTGACTGACTCCGTTATTTGTTGTATCTTTGCACATGAGAACGCCGGTATTAAGTTTATTTTTAACACCTTAAAGTTAATGCTTTTCTTGCAAATATACAAGAAGGGCGTTCTCTTTTTTGTGGAGACTATGAATTATTCAGGTTAAAACTTGGCTTTTAATGCTTCCACCTCGTTTTGCCTTTAATGTTATACTGATGTCTTCTTGAACTTCTTCCATTCGCTCATTATAACCTAAAGCAGGGCTACCAAGAATTTGTTTGTCTGTTATAATCTCCGCTATACTAACCCTATCCAATCGATCAATTTCGTCTCTAAAACTATCGCTTGGAACATCAGAATAATCAAACCTACCTATTGTTTCACCTTCTTCAAACACATTTTGCAAGAATGAGTTGAGGTAATTCACCATAGCATTCATGGCAACACCGCCTAACATTGTGTCTTTAGTCACATAACCACTATTGGTGTTGATAACTATATGTGTTTTTATTTGCTCACCTTCTTCCATTCGCTTAGGATTTGGTCTTTCACTTAAAGTGTCTCTGTGAACCAAAGGTGCACTATAACTATGTTTTGCACTTTTGAAAATAATGGAAGTTATATCATTTTCTTTCGTACTACTTGATAAATAGGCAAATTTGTCTTGCGTAGAAAAATCTTCTCTCTTTCTATGAACTTTATCAAGCCCATTTATGTGTGTCAATACACGATTAAGCATATCGGACAAATTTCCAACAGTACCATCTGCAAGCTGATAGTCCAATATGTAATATGCGATTTGATGTTTTGCCATTTAATTTTGACTATTAAAGAATTAATATACAAATATTAAACGAACATCTCCTTCATACACTTCTCCACATCCTCAAGGGGAACGTTGAGCATACGTGAGACGTAGAGTGGGGAGATGGCATCCATGCTTCCTGACTGGCGTTCCATGCCAATTAGGTATTCGATGTTTTTCTTGAGATTTCCGAGACTATTGGAAAATGACGATTGGGATGGATCTTGTGCGAGTTTCGCTTTATACTCTTCCAAGGTTTCAGAGCCATCCTGTCCATATCGACCATCTTTTGCTTCATAGATTACCGATGGCTCCAGAACCTCGACTGTATGCCATGCACCAGCAGGTACGACACATCCAAAGTTGCCCACTGATGGATCTATGTGGATGCGCTCAATTTCTTTGCCCTCTGCATCATATATTACTTCCACCAGTTTACCACAGAGAAGCAAGACATTTTCATTGCTATTGGGATGTCTATGAATAGGTACGATAGAACCTGGCAGCAGAGCATTCAGCATACGCTGACTTCCATCATTAGATGATGTACGCAAGTCATAATTCATTCGTTTACGTTCAGAGACAATAGCCTTGTCAAACAGATCGTTTATGAGTTTCTTATCAATTTGTATCATAGCATATTACTTTTTGAGTAAAGCAAGATATTCCTCGTGCAAATGATAGTACTTCTTCTTGAACAGCACATACGCTACTGCGAGTAGTACGAAAGCACCAATCAGGTAGATCCAGTGACAGAATACATTATCCGGGCACACATAGATGAAGCCGAGACTCACCACTAGCTGCAACGCCATATACAACAAGCTTACCTTCACGTGCCCAATCTTCAGCTCGTTCGCCATCAGCTGATACGCATGCTTGCGATGCGCCTCTCCCAGGTTCTCGTGCAGCATGATGCGATGGCAGATAGTCAGGCAGCCATCCACACCATATACCAACAGGAAGATGAGATATGTCACATCACCGGTCTTCATTATCAGTTGTCCAATCATGAACAGCAGGATGAAGGCAATGCCTATCGAACCCACGTCACCGGCAAAGCATTTTGCCTTGCCCTTCGGACGGAAATTGAACAGGCAGAACACCACATCCGACAAGATGACTGTCATGATGAGCGAAGTAGGCACGAAAGCCGCCTGAGCGCTCAGGTCGCACCCAGCCGCACCATTGTTGATCAGCAGCAGAGGAAGCAGCACCGAGAGCGCATATCCGCCAGTGATGCCGTTGATGCCATCCATGAAATTAATGATGTTCGATGCCCCCACACATACTATGATAGCCAGCAGCACAATCAATGCAGGAACAACAATACCTGAAACCACAGAACCGCCTGAAACCTGAAACGTCCCGAAGAGACCAAGCTGATAGAACATCAGTCCCATCGCCACAAACTGAGCTACAAGACGAACCGAGTCAGGCAAAGAACGGATGTCATCCACAAAGCTTACTCCTGCTATCAAAGTGACAGCAGCAAGAAACCACGGATAGCCAAAACCAAAGAATGCAGCCCATATCCACAACCCCAGCATGAAGATGATGCCACCTCCACGCAGCACGATGGTCGAATGCGAAGACCGCTCGTTGGGCTTGTCGATGATGTTACACTTGTCCGCAATGCGGAAATACACCACTTCCAAGGCTAAAAGGATTATAAAGATAATCCCGTAAGTAATGTGAATATTCATGTAAGTTGTTCTATTTTACATTATTAACCATTTGCTTTAAACTCTCCTTAAAGCTCACGAGCTGATAGTCAAAATCCATCTTGCTCATCTCAGGGTCATAATAATAAGTGGCAAACATCTTGTTGATGGGTTGAAGGACAAAGCTGCCCAACCATACGAAAGGATTCAGTAGTCGGGAAATCCAAACCTTATGACCCGAAGCCTTGGCAAAGAATCGGATAATCTCTACCGTATCAGCCAGTTCTCGATTCTGTGGATAGAACGTGCCGCTCAATTCACGAATAATAGCCTGCTTTACGAACTCTGCCAGATTGTCGATGAAGAGCATCGAACGCTTGTTGTGCCAACAAGGGAATACTGGCACTTTGGTAGCCAACTTTGCCAGACGAGGGAAGTTGCCCTTAGCATTAGGACCATAGATCATGCAAGGGCGCAAGATACATACCTTGAAGTTCTCATCCTCCAACGGCTTAATACCCAGTTCTGCCTGAAGCTTAGAATCGCCATAGAACCCATTAGGATTCTCTTTCGTTTCAGCCGTCAGCACCTCGCTCTTCAAAGACTGACTCTCATGAAACACAATCTGACTCGACATGAAAATAAACTGCTTCACGCCAGCAGCCTTCGCGTGCTTTGCCACTTCGATGGTTAGATCCCTGTTCACCTTGTAATAGAGAGCCTCCATCTTCGGATCAGCATTAACATGCGCAATACCTGCCACATGATACACCACATCATATTGCGAGTAATCAGCATTCTTCCAATTATCACCCATCGTATCCATCGCATCAATCTGAAAATCCGTTGATGTCGAAAGAATATATTTCCGCACGCTCTCACCAACGTAAGACCCTGCGCCAGTAATCAGTACTTTCTTCATAATGTTTTATTGTTTTTTTATTGTCCTTATTCAAAAACCTTTTGCCTTCCGCCAAACAAAATGCCCCACTTTCCAGAAAGGAGCCCACAGCACCTCGGAAGGATAGAACCTCACCATGCAGAATAGTCGCTTGACATTTTTTATGTATAGCATTACAGAACCGCCAGAATGAGCATCACGGATGCGAGTGTCATACTGCCCGAAGTTACCAGCACGCATTATCTCGTCCAGGAGGAACCTGCCCGCCTTCTCGTCCGGTTCGCAAATCATATTCTCCTCCTGCAATCCAAACACCTCACGTTCCACATACATCACAGCCCCAGCAAACCTCAACAATCCCAGTTCCCTGAGCCAGCGATTAGCGTTAGTACGTCCGTGTTCTCCGTGTGTTCGGTGGAAGGAAAGATGCAAGAAATAATAGTCCATCAGCTGTCGCAAGCCAATCCCCTCATGAAACACATGCCGAAAGATATGCATCAGCAGATACACCACATTGAATCGTAGCGACGGCACGCAGAACCCAAGACCCGACGACACAAAGCACTCATCCTTATACGCTTTGAAGAACCGCTTGTATGCCCTATACCTCGGCCAGCTGTAGGCATAAGAAGGTACGAAATGCACCTCCACGGGCACATCGTCAAACACCTCCACGTCGATATGATGTATCACAGCCCTTCCGCACGTATATCGCGCCTTCATATAGCGAATGATCTCATCGCGCTCACCATCCACCCACACATCAATATCTCCACTCTGCCTATACAAGTTAAGGTTAAAGTTAAAGTCAATGTTAAGGTTATAAAGCTTTGCTATCCCTTGCCCTTTCAGCACGCAAGCCCTAAGCCCATCAGCCTCTAAAAGTCTCTGAAGTTCGCAAGCCCTTGCGTTCACGAGCTTATTCCGCTGCTTTATCTGCTCTGCAAGAGCAAACCATTGCAGCAGCAAAGCCTTCGGTGGCTGCTGCTCTTTCGGCAGCCTCTGTATGCCGACAAAGCAAACACCCACAAGAGCCTGCTTCCCTGCAAAGGCATACAACGTCTGCCACTCCTCTGCCGAAGACACACGAGACAGATTGTCCCGACAGCCAATAGCCACCTGAATGAGTTCGAAAAAAGGACTCATTTGTTTTTAATCTGAAACAACAGAAACCAGACGTAGGTCACCACGAACTTGGGATAGGTTTCTATCAGTCGCTTCAACATTCCACTCTGCGTGAAAATACGATAGAGCCAGCGCATCCCCAGTCTGTTTGTCCATTCAGGGAACGAGATCATCGTTTCCTGTGTCTGATGGATAAATCCACCGCATGTATATATAGAGCCTACGAACCCTTTGCGCTTCAGCAGAACTGCCATCTCGTCCTGCATCGGTGCCCCCATGCCAATGATGCACACCTTGGCCCCAGACTTGACAATCTCGCCAATCACCTCATTCTTGCAGTCCTTTATGTAGCCATGATGGAACCCCGCTATCCTGATTCCCTTAAAGTTCTTCTTGATAGTCTCCACCGATTTGTCCACCTCTCCGGGTTTTGCACCCAGCACATAAAGGCTCTCCCCATGCTCCATCATATCTCGGAACACGGGTCCAGCCATGGTTGAAAGGTCAAAAGACAGACGCACAGATTTTGGGCGACCGCATACCGTGTTCAACTTAATAGGACCCATGCCGTCAGAAGCGATATAGTCAAACTCATCATACCAATGGTAATCTTCCGGCTTCAGTTTCACCATATAGAAGGCATTCAGGCACGTCACCAACTTACAGCCCTCATATACAGGCATAATATCTTCCAGCGAGGCTGGAAGCTTATTATAAAATATTTGATATATTTTCTCAATCATAATGTTATTTAGTTTGATCCATTATATGGTTCCTCCCTTCGCCTCCTCTTCCTTTATCTGCCTTACGATATCTTGCTTCATTATGGTCAAGGGACGCTTATGAGCGTCTTCTTCAGCAGCATACGTACCAAGTATGAAACGCTCGGCATCGAAACCGTCGGCAAACAGCTTTCCGTAAGAGGCTTTTATAGCAGAAATTCCGGAAGCAGAATAAATCTTGTGTCGCCAAAGAAGTTCCTGAACTTCGTCGGAATGAAGTTGATATACTGCATCAATGGAGAAACACTTATTGAATGCTTCCAGCAGCGTCTTGTCCGAAGTGCTGCTTTTCAACAGGGGTGTCATGCCGTCACACTTGTTCTTCTGGCAGAATCTGATGATGTCCCTTGGGCTGAGTTCAAAATGCAGTGGCTTCGGGTCTTCCGCATCCCAACAGTAAACGCTGAAATCCAATGGTTTGCCAGACTTATGCCGGTTGCATGAAGCACAGCACGGCTGCAGGTTATAGAAATTGGTACACAGATAGGGGTATTTGCTTTTTGGCAGGTTATGGTCCAGATCATAGGTGGCACCCAGCTTAGCCGGCCTTGGTGACGGTCGCCTCCCTCTTCCCTTTATCTTCTTGATAGATGCAGGTGTTATGGCAGGCTCCAATACTGTGGTAAGAGCAAATTGCGCATTGCAATATACACACGCCTTTATGCCTATGGCTGCCGAACGGATGTATTTACGGAAAACGCTTTCTCTCACACCCTCATAGTCCATAGCCTTTACAATATGGTCGGCAAAAGATAGCACCCTGTCCTTCTTGCCTATTCGCACCTTTACCGAAGGGTCCACATCTGCAAACATGGTCTGCATGTCATGGTTTAAGGATGCAAATTCTTTGGGGTGAAGGTTGTTCAGAGTTTTATATCGCTTTACGATTTCCCCCACGTATTCGGCATATTGAGGCAATTCGTCGCCTTGAAACATTTTTTTCTTTCTGCCCGTCTTTGCCGATATCCGCTTTGCCTTGAAAATGAAGGTGGTGCTGCTTAGCCCCAAATCTCCTTGCAGTGCTTTGAGGTTGTCCACAGGCTTCCCCTCCAAATCTTTTCCAACCATCATGCCCCTAGCATATCGCTTGGCAAGCGCCTCTATTTCCGGCGTTATTCGAATCCTTCTCATACGCTACCTTAGTTTTTCCAACTCAGCTTCAAGCCATTCCCGATACGACAGTCCATGCCTTGCCTTATATTCCGCTATCATCTTCTTCAACTGAAAAGCCACCAGCCGGTCTCCTATATTTGCAACCAGATAGTCCATTTCCTTGTCCGTCCAAACCTTTGCGTTCGGTGTGTCTGTCAGGAAATCCACCAATGAGTTTATCTTCTCTGCTGCCAGACTTCCCGTGAATCCTTCGTCCATGAAGAAACTCTGCTTCAGAATGTCGTTGACATTCGCAGCAAACGGGTTCTTTATCTCTGCCAGCTCCTCGCTGCTGAGCTGATGCCCGCCCCGCAGATACATAATGTGTGATGCCACGACATCTGAAAGGACGAAAGGTGAATGGGTGGTAATCAAAATATGAAGGTTGAACACCTGATGGAACCTTTGGCTTTTCAGTATATCCAACAGTGCCTTGATGAACCTTCGTTGATAGTCCGGGTGATAGCAAATCTCTATCTCATCAAGAATTAGGTTCACGTTGTGGTAGCGGATATTGGGTGGAGCCACCGATGCGAGGTTGTGCAGATGATATACTATGGTAGAAAGCTGGTAGATGAGCTGCCTTTCGCCGCTGCTCATGCGCCATATCGGAATAGCTTCACTCCCCACACCGTTTTTGCCTGGCCTTTGCAGATATATCTTATGCTTGAATATGGATGGCGGCAACGTCATCATACATTCCACAAGTTGGTCGTTGCCATAATCTGGCAGTCCTCTTATTTCCTTATAATCCTTATAGTTGAAGTTCTCAAGCAGCAGAAGGAATGCTTCAGGGTTCTGCTGTGCCCATTTGTAAAAGCCCAAAGCCTGCTGAACCTTCAGTTCTATATGTGAAAAATGTGTCCTCACATACTTTGCCAACTCATAGGCTACGATATATTGTGCATCCTTTTCAAACATCAGGAAAGTCCTGTCCACACCGCCAACGCCTCCGAACTTCTCTATGTATATGGGATATGTATCGGCTATGTTCAGCACCTTCTGCACCATATACATTGCCAGCACGTTGAGATATTCGTGCTGCCCCTCTTCTATGCTGCATTGCAGACCCTCCAGAATCCTTTTGGCATAATAACCATCCTCTTTTGCGCAATTCAGGAACTCGTCAATGAGCATCCTCTGGCTTTTCCCGCCTCGGGCTTGTTTGAAATTATGGAAAAAAGTTTCCTTATATTCGTATTTCAACCCTGCAAACCTGTAGCCCGGCACCAAAGGCTTGTCATCTTCCTCACAGATAAACATTGCCGACAAGCGTTGCGCGGAAAGGTTTGTCTCGTTCTCCATGTCGAACTTGGCATCATTGCGGTAAGGGTTCAGCACAACGGGACACATGTAACCATCGTTCTTATGGAAGAGGCTATTTATCCAGTTCCTGCTTGCCTCCCATTTGTATCTCCCCACAGTATTGCCATTGCCGTCATGGATGACATTGCCCTCAACATTCCTGTCTGCAACGAAACGATAGCTGAGCGACTTCTCCGACTCATAGTCCGGCGAGAGGAAACCGAGCATGGAATAGTTTGTGGCAACGGTATAAAAGAAAAGACTCGCTATCTCTTGCTGCTGACCAGGAGTTAAGGTGTCGTAAGGTACAATTCTGTCAATCTTTTTATCTGCTCTTTCAAAGCATGTCCTGAATGCTGGGTAATGAGTGTGATTACAGCCAAGTAAATTCATGTCACTCAGCCAATATGCCTTATTACTAGTTTCTATCCATATCGCCCTGTCCCTGCAACACAGGCACACATTGGTTCTGTCGTCAGGTGTACCTATATGGTAGTATAAGTCTGCGTTTATTCCGGTAATATAGTTCAGGTCTGCTGCTGCCTTTCTCTCAGCATCTCTGTATATGACAGCCCCGAGGTTGTTCGCCATTCTCAAGACCATGTCAATCAGAGACGATTTCCCGCTGCCATTCTTCCCCACAATCACCTGAAGTGATATGTTCTCTCCATAAAAGTCATCGTCCTCACTCTCTCCAAACACGTATGTACCCGCTTCGAGATTCTTTCTGTGAAGGCAATTCTCGTATAATGTCAACCTGTCAAGCTTGAACATGGTATATTAAAATAAAATTTAAGCAAACAGTGACTTACGAATGAACAGCATTGAAATAATAAGCAGACAGTTTCATTGCTTCCTCCTCTATGCTATATCCTGCTTCCCGAATCCTCTCAATAGCGATTCGTGACCTCAATTCCCTGTCATCTGTTTTTAAGAAAGATTCCACTTCAGAAGCCCACTCCTCAGCAGAATTATCCAACGACACAAATCGAAGATTTCCCGTTTTGTCGGCCTCCGTAGTGATGGCATCCGAACAAACACACTGTAATCCGTTTGCCTGCTGCTCAATTAGCGTCAGAGGAAGCCCTTCAAACAATGAAGGCATCAACACCAAATCCATGGCATTGAGCATCTCATCCACATTGTTTATATTGCCTGTAAACGTAATATTGTCAAGTATTCCATAGTCTTTCGCTTTTTCTGCAATCTCACCCCTCAGTTCACCATCACCAATTAGAAGGAGACGATAACCTTTATCTTTTTCAAGAAGCGAACGGAACACCTCGATAATCCACCTATGATTCTTTACCACAGAGAAATATCCCACATGGCCTATTACTTTTCTGCCTTCAAAACCATACTGCTCTCTGAGAATATCTCTCTTCTTTGCACAGAAAGCAAACTTATCGGTATCCACTCCATTGTTTACTACCATGAAAGGCTTATTACCGTACATAAATCTTCCTGCTGCCTCTCCACATGACAACCCATGTGTGCAAAGGGCGTTGAACAGGGGAGTGAGCAATTTATGCACCACAACGTGCGCGCACGTTGTGGTGTGCGCATGTACCATGCGCACAACACATCCCGCTGCTTTTGCAGCGGTGAGTTCTAAAACTGTTGTATGGCTGTTTCCGTGGATATGCACAGCATCATAACGGTTCATACGAATCAGTTTCCTCAATGACTTCCAATACCCAATAGTACCATTAAGACGAGGCAATACATATAATCGACCTCCTTTCTTCTCAACCTCATGAACATAAAAGTCATCAGGTTGATTGAGCGAGACGAAGTCAAACGTTATCTCATTGGTATTCAGAGCCCTCAGATAGTTGTATATCACATTCGTAATGCCATTCTTTTCTGTCGGTACAGTATTGATTAAAAGTATTTTTATCATTTCAAAGCTTCTTTTAGAAGGTTAATTGAATGCTTTCTCATTACTTCAATCTTTCGATCTACTGCCTCCCAATCAATAGGTCGTTTTGCAACATATAAAAGATGCTCCAACGAATGTTCAAAAGTGCATATTCTATCTTCCAAACCTACAGCCGACAGAACTGAATATAAACGTCCAACACGTTTTGGATCACCCATGTATATTACAAACGGCTTGTGATATAAGAGGGAGATGATGGTACCATGAAACGAATCAGTAAATACCAGTTCAGCTGTCGCAAATTGTTTTACCCACTTGTCCACAGACTGCGGATACGGACATTTTGCGCCTTTAATACGTCTGACGCTACCAACAGATACTCGATGCATTTTAAAGGCATTAGCAATAAGTTCTGACTTATTGTAGAAATCCATATTCTTGATGAGTTTATAAACCACCATCTTTCCTGCCTCCACCTTATATTCGCCAATGAACTCTGGGTAATTAGGAAATAGCAATACTGGATCTACAACTTGTTGCGCTTCAACCCCAAAAACATCTTTACATATTTCTACCGCACGATCTTCTCGCACAAGAATCCTATGATATTTCTTCAGCAACGATTTTACCTTTTCAGTTGGTGCGTAGGGGGACTCTTCCCAATTACTCAACCCAATACTTGCAGCATAGGAGATTCTTCTAATATCATCTCTGCCAAAGTCAAGAAAATATGCAAGAGCATACTCTTTTGAAATTTCAGGATTCCATGTCTGGTCACTACCTACAATGTAGCAATCTGACTTAGGAGGATCTTTGCGCAAATCTTCAAGGGTCGTATATATACGAGTCGTCTTAGTAAAATACTTTTTTCGAAATGCATTATGGCGGAACCTACGAAGTGCAAATACGAACTTGGCTACTATTGTTTGCTCATGTGGCATGTGCAGATTTATTATTTCTGCATCATAGCCAAGTTCGTTCAATATTTTGTAGGTGGCATACGCCTGTAGTATAGCGCCATAATTATCTTCATCGTGATATGTAATAAAGGATACTTTCATTGTATATTGATAATCTTACTAATTATAAATCTATAAATTTTATATAATATCCAAGTACTATGGTTATTAAAGTCAAATGCGTAGACTTTACATAAGTTATTGTAACTTAAATGCCTAAAAAAATATGGCAGATATTTTCGTTCTGGAAGGAGGTATCTTCTATCAATAGCCTTAGCCAATCGGTAGTTACGGTTAAGCACCTTTGTTATATCCGTCTTGTCTATTGCAAGATAGTTCTCCATAGCCTGCAAGTGTCCTATGGCATCGAAGTTATGTGCGATGATGACAGACACACCACCATAATGCTCCTCTTTGTAATCAGACACACCCCAATAATCACCTATGGTGTAATCAGACATTCGATGTATTCCTGCAAACCGGCATTGATAGCAGCAGAAACGATTGGTCATCTCGCACGCAAAGCCTGTGGTTACAAGATTGCGTTTATCAGAATAGTCATATATATTCCCCTCGTAATCCTCAACCTTTAGATTATAAGCAAAACCTGTAGGTTTCCAACCGGTCTCCTTAGTACGGAATGATATTATTTTCTTGATATGCATTGGCTCGCACTCAAGAAATTTATCTATTAGCAATTTTGAAGGAACACCTCCGCATATCAAGTCAACTGTTATCAGTTTGCCATTGCAAACTTTTGATTCGAGATACGAATATAATGCTGCTACCTGACACCCTGTACCTGAGAATAGCACAGTTCTGCCTGCTTTTAGATCAGAATAGGCTTGTTTATATATTCCAGTTGTATTGCTCTGTGTATATTTTGAACCTTGTAAAAGATGTATGTCAGATTCTTTGTCTATGCGAATGTGATGAACATTGGCGCGACCATCCATTGTGCACCCATATACAACGCCTTCCTTCGCAATGATATATTCCGCCATAGCCGAGAAGACGCCACCTGATGCGCTATTCTTGCGAAGTTCATCATTCTTTGACCATGCTGCATAGGCTTCTGCTATCGGGCTTTCTATATAAGTCATCTTGTTGATTACAGGACAAGATTTTTCACAAAGTCCGCAGTTAACGCACAAAGAACGATCAAATTTTGGATAAATATGACCATCATCAGCCACAGAAAAGGCCAAAGCCCCTTTCGCACAACTATCAACGCAAGCCATACATCCTGTGCATGCTATTTTGTCTGCTAACTTTGGCATAACTTATCTATATATTCTTTGTACTTCGCCAATATCGCGGAATTACTTAGCTTCTCTTCCACAACTTTTCTTTGGTTAGCCCTAAGTGTGTCATATATTGTATTGTGATTACGTATCACATACTCCATTCGTTTTGCTAGAGCCTGAGCATTACCTTGTTCGAAGAAATAACCATCAGCACCATCGTTCATGAATTCCTTGAACGTGTCGAGGTTAGAGGCTATAATAGGAAGATTATAGCACAAAGCGACAGTCATGGCTCCACTTTGCGCAATATCCTGATATGGCATTACGAAATAATGTGAGGACTGAAATAAGTTTGGAATAACTTCGTTTGGTATTCTCCTTATATCTATCTCTACTATATCATGATCATTTATCAATGCTTCATATTCTTTCCATTGATTTGGTCGGCAATAGCCACACACCTTGACCTTGAAATCCGATATACCTCTTGCTTTCAAAATTAAAACAGCTTTCAACAAAAGGTCAACTCTCTTGTATGTGACTATGTTTCCGAAGAAAAGGAAAGTAACAGGTCCTTCTGGTTTACTGATGGTAGGAACACCATAGTCTTTCAAACACAATGGGGCATAAAGTATGTTTGCATCCTTCTTAATGGTAGAAAGCAAATCAAACTGATTCTTTGAGAATACCTGGAAGTTTTTGAATATCTTGACCGCATAGTCCATATAGGGCTTTGCCATCCAATAATAGCGTGCACCCATGGGTGTCTTAACATTATGTGCCGCCAAAATACACTTTTCCATTGGTAACATTATCCTAAGCAGAGGCAAGAAGTACGGAGTTCCCATGAAGTCAAAATAGTACAAATCATAGGACTTCTTCTTAATATCAGACAACAGGTTCTTGTAGAAAAGAATTTTCTTGGGGTGTATAAATACACCGGTATCAATTATAACCTGATAGTTAGTACACCGTGTCTTCTCAATTAAAACCTTATCACTCTCCGCATTAGCTTCTGTAGTAAGAATAATCCAATCGATATTGTATTCTTTCTGCAACGAAGGGACAATATGGATATCCACATCAAGTAGAAATGAAGATGTTATCCAGCAAATATGTAACTTGGTTTTCATTGTTCTATCATTGATTTCAATAAAAAAAGGGACTTTTTTCTCTCATCATCCAACACATTATTAACAGTTTCATAGTCTATACATTCCATATCATCAATTCTAATGTCGCAATCAGAAACCTTTCTTGAATTAAGCCCTGTTAAGGAAAGCAAACTATCTATACGAGAATTAAACCTATGGGGCGTAACTGTTATAAATGGCTTATTGAAGTTAATAGCAAATGCAGTTCCATGGAAAGAACTCACGATAACAAAAGATGCCCCCAACATTAAACGCAAAAATACATCTGGCGTAGCGTAAGGGAAAACCTTGTCTGCATAAGTCGGCATACTTGATGGACCACTGTACGAAACATGGTATATCTTGAGTTTTTTTCTTGATGCCACTTGCTTGGCATAGTATTCAATAATGGAATCTTCATTTCCATATTCAACGCTATAAGTAAGGATGTACTCTTCTTCGCTCGGTTGCGTTTGGTCTGCATACTTTACCCATTGCTCTCTATTTAACAACAATGTGGGATCCAAAACAACTGATGACTTGATGCCGATTCGCGACAATATATCAACCGATGATGTTTCCCTAACCGTTATTGCATTATACTTGCTTAACAGATTTCTTACAACATCTAATTGATCCTGAGGTATTTCACTCATACCGATACTAGCAGCATAGGCAATTCTATTCTTGTCTTTAGGAGCAAAATCCAAATAATAGCTTCTATCTATACCTCTATTATATACACTATTCCATACTTGATCACTGCCAGTCAAATATAAATCAGCAGCAGGAGGCCTCTCTTGGAGATGTTCGAACCCGATATATTCAGATGTTACGGAGACATGTTTTGCAAGAAAATTGTAATCCAAACTTCGTAATCTGAAAATATTTTTGAAAGGTTTCAGATACCTTCTGTTTATCCATCTTAACAAACCTCGTTCTTTTAGTATGTTACTAGACATCCCAGATGGCGTCATAAATTTTCTAGTATAACGCACAACTTCTGCCTCATGCCCTACCTCTTCTATCGCCTTACATGTTGCAAGCGCTTGCAGATAAGTTCCGAAGTTTGTGTTATCCAATACAGTAATAACGCATACCTTCATATTATTCTTTCTTTATCAGTTTTGATATCTTAGAGCATATTTTGAAAAGCAACGGGTACTTCCGGACAATGTACTCTACTTCAACCTTGCATTTTTCCTTTATATAAATACTATGATTATATCGTGATACAAAAGAATCATAAGCAGTAAAAGCCAATTTATAACTTTCATTTCGTGCATTTGTAAGTGGAGTAGGATGTGATAGATTATGGTTATTGCGTACTGCATCATCGAGGTTAATAGGCATGATAAACATCCTACTTTCAATCATGTTAAAGAACTTCTCACCTTTTCTTGTATTCACAATGACCAAACTAACACCTTTGTGTATTTCTGGGAACTCCGGATGTAATCTGCGAGCACCCCAGTAATCTGCGAGTGTGATGTCAGATACTCGTTCATTAGTGGCAAATGGACATGAGTAACAATTCATGCGCATCAAGTCTCCAGATATGAAGGCTTTAAAATAAGCCTCCATGTCTTTCGAGTATTTTATATAACATTGTTTACCATCCTTTTCCCAAGAAGAAGAAGAAGAAGAACAGCTCCATCCATGTATTTTCTTATCTCTGAATGAATATCCTACAAACTTTTTTCTTAAATTCTCAGCCATGTGGTTTACAGTATTTGCAAAAATCGCTGGCGATGGTGTTCCATGGCATACCAAATCGGATGTCAGTAAATTATCATACTCCTTTCCAACAAACAGACGCAAACCGGCTATTTGACATGGAGTACCAGTGAAATACACCCATTTACCGTCCTGTAAATCTCTTTTTGCCTGCTGATAAGTAGTATTTATATCAGATTGCACATACTTGCTTCCCATCAGTTTCTCAATATCTTCAATATTGTCAACACGGGTATGCTTGACGTATGGCCCAGTATCAAATGCAGCACCATATACTAATCCTCCTTTTTCTAATATGACTTTGGCCAAAGCTACAAAAGCACCACCAGACGAACTTTTCATAATATCTTGCTGATTGATATTTTGAGCAGCAAACGCGACACCCGATGCATACTTTATATCATCAGATTTTACAATAGGGCAAACCTGTTCACACAGACCACAATTAACACATGCGTCTGTGTCTATTTGAGGGTACTCAAATCCCTCATCATTGACTATGAAGGAAATTGCTTTTTTCGCACATACTTGCTCACAAGCCTTACAACCACAGCAATCTTCTAATTTTTTGGATATATAGTATTTTATCATATATAAATGCTTTTTTTAGATGCTATTAATATGCATTAAAATATTCTTAATTGAGAATCGACAGCTTCAAATACTTATCAGGTCTGTATGCGGATGATTTTGGAACAAATTAACTTATATATACAAAGTAAAACAAGTGCGATTCTCCTTTCAAATAACCACAACCCGCGAATTTCTAGTAAGCTTTTAATACTATCTTTGTAATATCCGAATCTAAATGATTTTTTTGCATTTGTGTATAGTGCCATTGAAGCAAAATGATGAAGTGCAGATTGACTTCCTAATTTATACCATTCCGTATAGTCTACGGTATTACTCTTCTTAAAGTGAGAGTGGGTTAATCCTCCTAAAGCAGCTTTTCTATATAACATCATAGGAACATTATTATATAATACTTTAGTATGTATGCAACATTTTACCCACATATCATTATCCTCACCTATACAAAAGCGTTCATCAAATTTGAGGTTATATGTTTTTATAAGTTGTCTTCTAACCGCTACAGCACTGGTTAATGCCATACTACCGAATATCATAACTGATGTTTCAAAATAGTCAGCATGGAATCGCACTGCACTATTAATATGCAGTAAATCCTTTATTTCGACAATATTACATGGATCACCTTCGAAAATTTCAAATGCGCCACAAAAGAAACTGATATTAGGATTGGAATCTGCAGATGTACTAAGCGCTTCCAAATATTGAGGTTTCCACAAATCATCCGCATCTAAAAAGCATATTATATCTCCTTGAGCTTTGCTTATTCCATAGTTTCTGGCAGCTGAAACACCTCCATTGGGCTTTGTAAACACCCTTATCCGTTCATCCTTAAAGGAATTTGCAATCTCGAGGCTCCGATCTGTTGAAGAGTCATTTATGATTATAAACTCAAAATCAGTATAGGTTTGTGACAAGACAGACTGAATTGTATCAGCAATAAAAGCTTCTTTATTATAAAGCGGAGTTACAATTGAAAATTTCATTCGAACAAAAATGTTTTATATGGAGAAATTGATTCGTTCTGAACTATCGTAAAGTAGAAAGATGTACCCCAAAAGAGTAAACGGAGAGACTTTAGTGCAAACACCTGTAATCTACCGCATGGTTTAAAACTTGTATCCATATCGAACCATACACTTGTAAAATAGAGGCACATAAAGAAATCTACATTCGCAAATATACGACCTACCGTTCCTAGGTTAACTGAACCAAGGCTAGATAGAAGTAATCCAACAAACCCTATATAGAAGAGGAAATTACGCTTGTTACGTGATATTAATATTGCAAGAGAGCCATTAATTATCGTTGATAAAATGCCTCTCGATGCTTCGATGTTATCTCCATAGTTTTCAACCAGATTAGCATAAAAGTCTGCACGATCACCTAAACTAACAACACCATTTAGTGCTATAATGGCCATCTGAATATATTGTCCGAAAAATTGTATTATCACCACAGTAGCTGCCAGCAATGACCATAGAGCAATATCCTTATTAAGCACCTTTTGAATGGGAGTCATTAAGAACAGAGGGACAATCGCAAGTATGAATAATCCATGATGGCTGAACAAAAACAAGAGAAAAATGCCTAGTTCGTATAATATAATATTCTTCTTTAAGCTGTAACCATTACAAGGATTGTAAATAAGTAAGCTAAAAAGGTATACACCGATAGAGAGGCCCAATTGCTGACGTATAGTATTAAAGCTGGGGTAGAATGTACTTGACAGAAGCAGAATGGCAAAAAAGACAGAGACGTTCAATTTCATTCTTTTTACTGCAAGGTAATAGAAATACATATTCAATGCATAAATAGCGCCATAATAGAAATGATAGGAGTCTATCATGTTCCTCAAAATGTATGTCAACCAGACAAAGCCTTTTTCAATTCGATCGTCCGAAAAAGGACTTCTCCATAAATCGTAATAAGAACCTCCACCTACTGGCATAATATCTGTACCTATATATTCCCCACGGAAAACTCCAACAGCAATCACCATAAATGTTACGAAATAACAAAAAGGGTTTTTGCCATTTTTTATTTTTCCATAGTATATTAGCACAAATGCCGATATGCAGAATAAGAAATAATACATATATTACATGTTGAATTTTAGATAGTTGAGAGAATTATCCCGAGAGGTTGATAAGTCCGCATCTGGACGACAGAAGCAACGTTCATCAACCCTGTCTATATCTTTAACAAGGCGATATTGTTGGTCAATCAACGAGAACAGCGATTCAAAGCGTGACATACCTCTCTTACCGTTTCCTAAACAGATAAATGGTTTATTGAACAGAATACTAAACACACATGCATGGAAAGAATCAGTAATAATAAGTTTGGCATCTTCGAATCCTTTTAGCCATTGTTCGAGAGGTGGTTGGATTCTATCTTTTAATGGCGCCATAATGTCCTCCACTTTACTGTTGCTACGAAATGAAATATAACCTTTCTCTGATTCTATGCGATTAATAAATGTTGTCGTTTCTGGCTTTTCATCCAAAATGTAACACATCAAATCACCTGCAGACGAAGGTGTATTACTCTGTTTGACGATATCCATATAATCATCCATCGATAGGAGCATGGTTGGATCTAGGACATGCCATGCTTCAACTCTTACATTATCTTTTAACATCTTAACTGCAGACTCCTCTCGAACACTAACAGCATTAAACGTCTTCAACGAATTTGCTATCTTGGCTGTGGACTCAGACGAATAAGTCCATTTATCACCACCAAAGGAGCTTGCGTATGATAGTTTCTTAATATTCCATGATTCTGCAAAATCCAAAAATACCGAAAAATCTGTACGCTCTTTTTTTTCTCCATTTCGCCATACCTGGTCACTGCCGACCACTAAAATTTCGTAGTCATTTTCTTGAATTTCTGCAAAGGTACGAACATAACGTAAGTGAATATATTTCTTTATAAATTTATCTGTATGCTGACGTACAATAGGGTTGGTTCGGTAACGATAGTTTTCCAGAAAAACCCTTTCGCGAGAACCATGAAAGATTTTCCGCATAAGTCTCTTTACATATACTAAATACCTTACACTAATTGGCAGAAGACGATTATTTGTCTTGTGTTCAATATACTCTACTTCATGTCCCATCCTTTCCAATACTATTTGAAGAGCCCATGCTTGAAGAATCCCTCCATAGTTGGTATGAAGTGGCAACGTTATTATTCCAATTTTCATTATTTCTTTATTTGCTGAAGTTAAGTTATATGTTCGTTATTACTCCTTATTTGAAAAGGAGATGACTCATTAAATTATGCCCAACTTATTTAGAAGTTGGGTCGTAAAGATCTTAGCTCCCTCTGTATTCAAAAAATATGCATTTGAAAAAAGATTAGAATTACTGCAAATATCAGGAGCATCTATATAGTCCAAGAATACCCCTTCAGGCAACTTTGCCATAGCTATGTAGTCGTCTATATATTTTTTCCTCATAGATGCATCCATTCTCTTTAGAAGATGTTCGCTCACAGGTGGTAGAACTACTTTAGGATTGAGTTCGTTGGCTATACAATATGTTACTATATTTTGTAATATAGAAGCAGAATCCTCTCTATTCTTTGAGTTTTCAAGTGATAGTGCATCGGAAAAACTGATTATATCAAATTCATTTTTCCATGCTTTTATCCAATTATCGGCATTCATATCCATATTCACCTTCTCTGGCCTCTTTATACCGAATGGTCTTAAAAACAAATTTTTAACATCCATAATACAACGCATTAGAGGATAAGTTGAAAGCGGATTATTCCGAAGGTTCTCTATCTTTGCAAGTGTCTTCTTGTTGTAGTTAGGAATGCGGTCCTTAGGTAAAAATGTATGATATTTTGAATCTATGAGATAGTTATAACCTGCCATAGATGAGAAAGGGCAAAGGGGTATGATTACTGTCGCTCCTCTTTTCAGATGATCAGAGTAATACTGCAAGAGGTTATAATCCATTAACAAACACTGAGGCCCCATAGCCATATTGAATGCGTTAATGCCTAGTCCTTCATAGCAAAAATCATATTTAGCACTATTGCTACCTAAATTTATCACGTCAAGATTATAAGGTACACCATCCCAAAATTTCTTGCAGTCACGAAGCTCACCTTCTGTGTACCAAGGACTCTTCTTTATCCATGCATTGAGTATTTTTTTCATACTAAGTTATTTAACAATAGTTGTGTATATTTTTCTGCTCCTATCTTGTTAAGATATAGCTCAGACGAAAAGTATTTTATGTCAGGATCATCTCCAAAAGATTTTGTATGATTCTGGAACTCTATGCCAGCAGCATGTATTTTTTCTGTAAAATCTTTAAGTGCTACAGTATTCATAAATTCTCCAATAGCGAGTTGCATTTGCGATGGAACGGGCGGGAAAGAAAATACAAAACGGCAGTTATGTTCCTTACAGAATTTATCAATCTTTTCAATGATTGTATAAGAATCTAGAATTGCATCTTGGTTGTTCAATGACAATGGAAGTTTGAAGTCTCTGATGCTATATCTGTGTTTGATATGTTCAAGATATTGGTCAGCTGTTGTACTACAGTTATCAGTTTTCTTTCTGAATAGAGCTGGTATGTCTTTTCTTAAACACATTAATGGATAATGAAACAACGGATTGTTTCTACGTGACATAACTTCAACACGTCTTTCATATGCAAAGCCTGGGATAGAGGCCATGTTAAGGATTGTATAATATCTATCTTCAAAATATGTTGTATTACCAGTGAGAAGGTCAAATGGAGATATAGTCATTATAACAGTAGCACTTTCTTCCCTTAGATAGCTTGAGTAATTTCTCAAGACCTCATATATCTGAAGTAAGGTACTGTCTCGTAACGTAAGATCGTATGCTCTACCTTTAATATTTGATGGATTATATCCATAATGTCCAGAATCAGAACCAATGAAAAGTACATCTAATGCAAAGGTGTTTAAATCCCAGAATTTAGGGCAATCCAAGAACTGCCTATTATACCATTCTGTATTAGTAATGAAACGACGAAGGATGGCTCCTATCTTTTTCTTTATATTCATATTCCTGGACAGTTTTTGGATTCTGGTAAATACTGATAATCTCTATTCAGTTGATTTATAAACTGAACTTCCTCCTTAGTTAATGAAAAGTCAAAAATATCAAAATTTTCTTTCAGACGTTTCGGATTCTTTGTCTTAGGCAAAGGTATGCTTCCTCTTTCTATATTCCAACGAAGAACTATTTGAGCGTAGGATTTTTGGTATTTTCTGCAAATATCATCCAAACGACCTTCATCAAATCTATGGTATGCAAGATCCATCAATGGCGAGTATGAATTTAACAAAATGTCATTGTCATTTGCATACTGAACCTGTGATTCCTTTGTTCCGATTGGACTCAAATAAATCTCATTAATAGAAGGTTTTACACCAGTAGCTTCAATTATCTTGCTGATATGATTTGGGTGAAAATTTGAGACTCCAATATATCTTACAACTCCCTCTTTTTGAAGTGTAATAACCTCTTTCCATATGTCTATATAGTATGGTTCATAAGGGAAGTGAACTAACAGTGAATCAATATAGTCAGTCTGCATTTCCCTAAGAGAGGTTGCAACTTTTTCTCGAACAATTTCTCGAACAGTGTGACGTTTCATCAAAGGACTATACTCTGTAAAATATAGTGCTCGTAAAGGTTCATCATTATACGAATCGTTGTTTGAGACTTTTGTCTGCAGAAAGACATCTTCCCTATTACAAAATCCCTCTTCTATTAACTCTTTAACAGCTATGCCTATACCTATCTCACCCTCATAATCATCAGATGTGTCTATAAGTCTATACCCTTCTTTGATGCACGCCTTTACGACATCAGCCATTTCTCTGCCTTGCAATGGAAAAGATCCTAGACCTACAGGAGGTACGGCTAATCCACTTTTTGTTGTTAATACTTGCATGTTACTATTTGATTTTCTTATTTACATACTTCAATAGTGCTTGTTTTTCTTCGCGTCTTATGGCAAACATCCATGATGTTACCAGTAAGACAACTTCAATAGCGCATATATTCACCACCAGTCTCAAAATGCCACTTGAAAAATACCGACATATTACTATTGGGGCAATAACAGTGAGTAAACCTACGATTATTACCGGAAGGAATGTTCCTCTAAATAATAACGACATAGAGAAGTTTACGTAGCCCTTCATAATAATCAAAGTTAGAACAATATTGATGATATTAGTTGCTATTATTGTCCAAAATACGCTCTCTGCAGGCATGCCAATTTTTAATAGCATATAACCTATTGGTAGGGCTAATATCATGATCGTACCACAAATAATATTACCCGTCTTGATTCTTCCTATTGCATGGAAAGACATGTTCTGTCCAGACTCTATGGTATCAACAAGAGCTGTTAATAGTATGATTCGGGCAAATAAAGCCGTCTCTTCAGGATATCCTTCACCTAACCAAAAAGAAAGGATATAATCCATTTCAAATATTAGCGGTAGTGTTAGTGCCAACATCAGTAGCAAGGATAACCTGACAGTGGTGAAGGTGAGACTATACATCTCGTCGTACTTGCTCTCGGCAAAGTTCTTTACTACCTGAGGACGTACGGCAACCATAAAGTTCTTCGTAAACATTTTTACAGCAGTCTGTATTTGCATAGCAATAGCTCTTGCAGCATTGACTACCGGACCAAAGAACAAGTTCAGAACGATATTAACTCCCTGATTCTGACATATACATGCGAGGTTGCCAAACAAATCCCAACCAGAGAAGCCAAGCAATGACTTGTATAGGTTTTTGTCTTTAACTATGCGTAACTTGCATTCTTGATAGCGGATTTTTGTATAGTATCTGTAAAATAATTGAATGCAAATACTGTTAATCATAAGCAACATACCATAAAACAGCAATCTGTCAAATGGTGCTATGGCTATAAGATAAGATATTGCAAGTTTTGAAAATGCTTCATATAGTCCCACATAAGCATAAATCGACATATTCTCATGACTTATGAGAGTAGCATTATATGGTACCTGTGTAAATGACACCATTGTTGTCACAATGGAGAATTGATAAACCCAGAATGCTGCAACAATACGTTCGGCAGGTATAACCATCTGGGTATAAAAGAACCATAAGCCCACAGTCTCGCCAAAGATAAAGACAATTAAGGCTATTAAAATATGTAGATTCAAAGAGGCAGAAAACGTATCTGCCAACTTTTCTTTATTTCCTAATCCTAATTCATACGTCAGAAATCTGCTAGTAGATGCTGACAATGCGGCATTCAAGAATCCGAGCATAGTGACAACACCACCGACGACATTATATATGCCATAGTCGGATGCGCCTAAGCTTTTAAGAATTATTCTTGCAGTAAAGAATGTTACGCCCATTACGACTAACATTCTCATATACAAGAAAATTGTATTTTTGGCTATTTTCTTACTTGATGTGGCCATTTCTGTTTTTATTGATAATCTAATGTAGATATGCTGGAATTATAAAAAACCAGCATATCTACAGCTAATATCAGTTTCCTTCCTCTATAATTTCAAGTACATCGCCAATGGTTTCTGCCTTGATAAAAGGACGCAACTTGATTGTTACTCCCATATTATTAGTAATAGCATCAAGCAATGCTACTTGGGTGAGGGATGTAAATTGTTCCCACTCACGAAATTCGGAATCGAGTGTTACTTCGGAAGGATCAACCTCGTTGAAGACTTCCCTGAAAATGCTTAAAAGTTTTTCTTTCATTTTTACAATTTATTTGATTATGCTTTCCAATAAACTTCTTCATCTACAACACGAGCCGGATTACCACTTACCATGGTAAATGCTTCCACATCGGATGTTACGTAAGTATTGGCCCCCACTATACCACCAGGTTTAACGTGTACACCAGGCATGATTGTAGCTCTATCACAAAGCCATGCATGTGTGCCAATAACTACCGGTCGCGATGTCTTATATCCCTGCCTTGATATGAAATGCTCACCATTGGTGTCACGAATAATTACGTTACGACCCACATAAACGTACTTTTGGAATGTTATGCTATTACCACATACAACCTCAACATTCATATTTGTATCACCTCCGCCCTCTACCGTGAAGATCGCATTGTCGTGAACTTGGATATCGCAACCTGAGAAGAATGCATACTCGCCCTTAATATCCATTACGGCATTTTTTCTAAGGAGAATCTTTGTGTATTTCTTCTCGCCTTTGTAAAAATTATAACCTATGTTCACTATACCACCTATCTTTAGTTTTGATGATTTATCCATCTCGAACAGACAGTATGGGTGTAATATCAAGAATTTACCTTCAAGGATGTTAGTATCAATGTTCTTGTTTAAAAGATTGTAATATATATTATGCCAGAAGGTTTTAAGATGCCAACGGCTTGCTTTGGTGGTACGTTTAACAAACCGTAGCAGATTCTTAATCTTAAGACGTAAGGCTGGACGTTGTTTATACTTTTCTATATAACTATCTACTACAGTCTTGATATCCCCTTTGGAAAGGTCACGATAAAATTCTTCGCGCTTAAAAGGTATTACAGGATGGTATGGAACGGTGAGTGCGGGATTCTTTCCTAAGGTATTTTCAAGATCAACAGGAATTACCTCCATGTACTTATGAACTTTATCATCGAAATAATCAAGCCCTCGTTTTGAGTTGCACATTATTAACGAAGTGCCTAAATTATTATCGAAGTGCTTAGGTAAATATTTCTCAACACCCCAGAAATCGGCGATGGTAATATCAGCGATGCGTGGGAATCCTTTGAATTTACAATTATAACAAGATGGTCTTGATGCGACTCCCAACTGCATGTAACATCTTCGGAAATGATTTACACTGTAAGAATCGTAAATAACATCTCCATTATCAAAGACGACCTTATTACAAAGTGAGCGCCAACCTATCTCCTTATTTTTGTCTTTTACATATACAACCTTTGAACTATGTTCTTTCTCTAGATAATCAATGTACTTGCTCCAAATTAGCGGCGAATTAACATACTGACATACAAAGTCTACAGTTACCAGGTTTTCGTAATCTCTACGAAGATAGGATTTGAGACCAGCTATCTGACAAGGAGTGCCACAAATGAGTACATGTTCTCCTGCCACAAGTAGTTCCTTTATTTGCTTAAAGATTCCACGTGCATCGCTTTGGATGTATTTAGAACTACGAAGACGCTCAAGATCTTTTTTATTGTTTGAGATAAACTGAGAGACCGACCAATCCTCGTTCCATACAGCTCCGCCAACATACCATTTCTGTAGGTACGCCTTTTTGGCCAAAGCAGAGAAGGCTCCACCTGAGGTGCTATCAAAACGCACTTCAAGGTTCTTATGTATAGCTGCAAAGCACTCTGGCTTCTCAAAATCGTTCTTCTTGAGTTCATCTGAGTGAATGTTAGGACATATCTTATCACAAAGACCGCAATCTATACACTTCTCCCTATCGACAACGGGATACAAGAATCCTTCTTCGTCTTTTTGAAATGTAATTGCATTCTTTGAGCATATATCGCCACAAGCATTACAACCACAGCAATCTTGTTTGTTTATAATATTAATCATACGTTGCAGATTTCATTTTTAATCTTTGGACGGTCAATCTTATCGCTATTGTTAAGTGGGAAAGACTCCATAAACTTGATGTGTGATGGTATCATGTAATGAGGCATCTTACTCTTCATGTAGGCAACAAGATCTTTAGTATCGAACTCCTTACCTTCTATAACTAAGAATAAAGTATTGATACCATCAATCTCTTTTGCCAAACAAACGAGGTTCTTACCTACAGCTTCACGAGCATGGTGTTCTATCTCTCCAAGCTCGATACGGAAACCTTGCACCTTTACCTGATTATCCATTCGACCAGAATACATAATGTCACCATCAGTATCCTGGAAACAGAGATCTCCGGTATGGTAGAATCTTGTTGGAACTCCCTTGAACTCCTTTATGAAAAAAGATGTAGTATTCTTCTCCGGATTGTTCCAATAGCCTTGGGTAACCTGATCTCCTGCTATACAAAGCTCAGCCTTTTCTCCGACTGGAACTTCATTGCCTTTCTCATCAAGGATGAGTCCTATGCAATGCTTCAGAGGCTTACCTATTGAAATAATACCATTTAGTTCCTTATTATACTCTCCTCGATGAAGTTTGTAATAGGTACAATAAATTGTTGCCTCTGTAGGTCCGTAGAAGTCATAGAGTTCAACATTAGGGCAATGCTGATATGCTGTTTCTAGCAGGTTTTTTGGGCAAGCCTCAGCCGTGAGAATACATTGTGTCAATGAGCTCATATCAACCTGAGTAAAGAAAGGCTGCATATAACGTAGCATAGAAGGTGCCATTACCGCAAATGTAAGCTTATAATCATCTATGAGACCTGCGACATAAAGATATTTGCCTTCACCATAAGGAACAGTAAATGCACAGGCACCACTAATAAGGGCTGCAAGATAGCATTGAACAGATACATCAAATGTCAAATCGAAACACTGAAGGCACTTGTCTTCTGATGTCAGATGAATGCCAGTTGCCCAGAAAGAGTCCATGAATGAACCTATATTCTTGCGTGAGAGCGATACTCCCTTTGGTTTACCTGTGCTACCAGAAGTGAATAATATGTAAGCGAGAGAATTTTCATCAACTCCTTCTAAAGGTATAAGGTTTGATGGTGTAGCTGCCGCTGCTTTGGTATTTACAACCAATGTTGCATTATAACGTGTTTTCTTTGATGAGTCAAGAATCGTATCAATACCAACCTGTTCGATGATATCCTCACAGCGGTCAATTGGTTGCTTGATGTGCAGAGGCACGTAACAGAGACCTTCCAGCCATAAAGCAAATATTGATGCATAGGTCTCAAGATCGTTGTTGGTTACAAGTCCAACATGTTTGTTGTTGATTGTGCGTTCTGTGATCAAGCTACGGATATTAGCTATAGTCTCACCAAACTGGCCATAAGTATAGAATTTGTCATCTATACAAAAGGCATTATTATCTTTACCTTTAGCAATATTTGCCAAAACAGGATTTAAGATTTGCGAGTAGAACATATTATATATATTTTAAAGTTTAACCCAAGTTTGATATTCAATTATAAGCACTCAATGCCATCTACCATATTAGGAATAAGCTAGATACAAGTATGTACTCAATTTAAGAACAGGGGGACAAAGAACAGGGGTCGAGTAGAGCGAGGGAGTTTCACCTTCACCCTCTCACAGAACCGTGCGTGAAAGTCTCCCCTCACACGGCTCTTCACACTCAACTCTTTGTGTATGGCATCCAATCCCTATGACGCACTAGTGTAACCACATCTGGATGGGGCTACAAGTGGTTTTTGGGAATTAAAATAAAATGATTTTTTCACATCCATTCTTAAGATATTGATTGATAGATGTTTGTGTATTTTTTATATCTTAAGAGTACCCTTGCAAGCTGCCAGATTGTGATTTTTTAACGTATTGCGGTTAATAATATTAACACATACAGTCATACAGCCTCTGTAAGATAAACCTTGGTGATGACTGTGTCTTCAAGTAAGAGGACGAAGTCTGCCCAACAGATATTGTATTTCTGTTTTTTGATATCGAAAACAGGTTTGACAAATCGGTATGCATTGTCAAGTTTTTTTCTCGGAAAGTACGTATCCGTTACGCTCATAATAGAATACTCGAAGTTGCCGTCTGCTCTTGTGCATGAAGATGAAGACTTTGCCTGAACGAGGATTTTCTTTGAGAACATACCTGATATAGCTCTCAAGCCCGTCCCACTTGTAGTGAAAACTTACGTTGCCTTCGCAGTAAACGTACTGCATTCCTCCTGTAAGACTCAGCATGGGCGTATCGTCATTAGTTTACTTACTACTGTGATGAGGTCGGTGGCAGTAATACCACAGATTCTTACTTTCAGTTCGGAAGGCGTCTGAATGGATACCTCCTGGATGAAGGAAAGGGATTGGGAATCCGGATGCTCCAGAGGAAGGTCTGTAATCTCAAGTTCGGATGCTTCTACATGCTCCTCTGGCAACTCGGAAAGGAATTTGTCCTTCTTGAGGGCCTCGACCATCTCATAGTAATCCAACATACGCTCGCGGCAGAAGTCGGCCACACGAATCTTCTGGGTTTTCTGGAGTGCCCGAAACTCCTTTACATACTCTGATAAATCCATATTTGTAGCGAATTAAAATTAAAATCGCTGCAAAGGTAATGAGATTTATCCGAAGGTCAAAATTCGGTGTGGGCCAAGGTTCTGACGCTTACTAATTGAAACTATGGGAATAAAATATTTCCAAAGGTGATTTGCAAGCATCGGCATATTTTATTCTCGTGTTTGCGAGAGGGCATAAAAGTTGGCTAGGGAATATTTTATGCCGAGAAAAATGCGAGAATAGGATGATTTATGTCGTAAATGAGAGGAACTGCCATCAGAAGGGCTTATTCTTGATGGTTTCATGGGCATTTTCATTCCCTTTTCTCTCTCTTGAACTTGGAATTAATAAAAAAATGACGCTCTGAAAGGCATCGGGCTACTTGAAAAGGCAGCGATATAGGTGAAAGCTAATCGCATCCTTCAGATTTTGTATCTATTTTGTTACTTCGGCGAGTAACAGTGTTTCTCGTTAGCACAACATATTGAATTGGCATTCAAAGTGTTATGCAGCATTTAAGCCACACAACTCGGCAAAAATTCGCATTCCAAAACAAGATTTTGCCATCTTTAAAGAATCTTTTCAGCAAGCACATCTGCAATGCAACGATAAACTTGTCCGTCCCATAAGGGTTGACAGCATGGTACATCTTCTCGTAAGCTACACCATCGTCAAGGAGGATACAGGTTAGCGTCCAATTTTGACGTGTAACTATTTAGAAAGCCGCTTTATGCGGTTTTCATTAAGTTTTCTAAAATATTGGACTGTTTTTTTATGTTTATTAATATATAAGACACGGTTCTACGCCTATGTTCTGTGGCAAGAACCCACTATCATCTTGGATGTAATCTTTCACTTTTTTGCGGAAACACTTCTTCAGATATTCCAGTACCGGTATCTTGTTCATCTGACAGGTGGCGATGACTGTATGATAGATTGCCGATGCCCTTGCCATTCTGTGTGATCCGAAGGATAACGAGTTTTTCCTTTCTCCAGTCAACGGCCTGATACACCGTTCGGCTATATTGTTGTCTATGCTATAACGTCCATCTCTTGTATAGGCAAATATCTGCTTCCAGAAGTTGTCGAGATACCTGACCGCTTTCTCCATCAGCTCTCCCCTTGGCGGGTGATTGTCGGCAAGCAGCACATCCATCTTACTGCGTATCCGTCCTATAATCTCCTTTGTCTTCAGCCCTTGTCTTGCCTTGGTAATCTCATCATTTGTCAACCCGGCACCGACATACGTTTCTTCCAGTGCATACAATTGGGCTATACATTCAAGGATGTATTTTGCGTTAAGGTCACCGGACTGTTCCAGAGCATATAGGAACTTGGCCCGTGCATGTGCCATGCAGCATATATGTTCGATGTCGATCATCTCGTCATCCAGATACATGTATACGTTGTAACCGTCTGTCTGTAGCGCCTTCAGTTCTTTTCCTTCTATGATGGATTTCAGTGCGTCACGTCCTCTGGAACCATCCTCATAACAATAAATGGCTATGCGTGCCTCCCGGTTAACCAGACACCAGATGTAACGTTTACGATAGTTGTTATACACCTTAACCCGACACCATGTCTCGTCACAATGAATCACCGAATCACGTTCCAGTGCCATCTTCTTCAGTTCGTCCACAATCCCGGACAATAGCTTTGCTCCTTTGTATAACCAGTTGGTCAACGTCATACGGCTCACCCGCATACCTTCATCCCGAAGACGTTTCACTTCCCGATAGAGGGGTGTGTTCAGAAAGAAATGGTTGAATGACAGGTATGCCAGGAAGTCTGCCGATGCCTTTGTTCCCGGCACTCTGTCGATGACTTCCGGTTCTCCCTCTGCCGGCAGGTAAGCCGTGTACATCACTCCATTCAGCCGGTAGGTTACCAGGTGATATTCATGTTCCACCACACGGACGGTCTGCTCGTAAGCATATCGTGTAACCGTCTTGACAAACTCCGCTCCTTGGGGAAGTTTCCCCAGATCAGAGACATGTTTCACCGATTCGACTGCCTTCATCGTGCGGTATGCTGTTCCATGACGCATCATGTCAGCCATTTTCTGACGCTCTGTGCGTATCTTAGGATCCTGTTCCGGTTTGGCAGCAGTAACGTTTGTTGTACTGCCTACCGATCCTGCCGTCCCATCAAAGTCCCCTTTATCTTCCTCGCGGGATTTCTCTTCTTGTTTGCTACGCCCTATCCCTTTCTGGCTTTTAGAACCATATCTATTCTTGCGGTCCAGCTTTTGCTGCTCGGAAAGGGCGGTATGGGCTTTCAGTACCTTGGCAAGCTCCTCCTTCAATTGGGCATTTTCTTTTTCTTGTGCCTTCAGCAGTTGTAGGAGTTCCGAAAACTGTTTAGTCATATCATCCAACTTTGACATAAGCTGGTCAGCCCGTGCGCGTTCTCTTGATGCGATTTCCCGCTGCTCTCTGACCTGTCGCTTTTGTTCCTCAAGCAACTCTTGCAGGTATATGATCAATTTGGATTTCTCTATGTCACTCATCTCAGCATATGGATCGTTAAAGGTTCGGGGAGTATTTTCATACTCCTCAAGCAGTCTTGCCGACCGTAATATTTGTAGTTTCTCTTCCTGATCCATATCCTTGACTTTATGCTATAAAGATACATAAAATCAGGGACATGGACAACTGTTTTTGGAATTTAATTATTTGATTCTTAATGTTTTTATTACCGGGCTTTCAAGTAATACGACCACATCCTCCCAGCTGATGCTATATACAGGAAGGTCGTCTTTATAGCTCACTTTCATAAACTGATAACCTGCCTTGAAGCGTTTCTCATACAGGGAACAGCTACGCTGGTCATAGCTGTACAGACGGACCAGCCGTCGGTCTTTGGACATCATAATAAACACATCTCCCTGTTCCGGTTCCCGGTCAAGCTGACGGTGAATGATGGAGCGTACACGGTCGTATTTGCATCGCATATCGTGAAAGTCACGCAGAAAATAAAACTTATTAAGCCCTGTAACACTCAGCATAACACCTCCAGATTTGCAATCAATGCCTTGAGTTGACTGTAACTCATTCCCCTGCGTGATATGTGCAAACCATTGGTCATGCGGATATCGATCATGATCTTGAGATCCTGTCGTTCCAAAGTTCCGGTAGGGCTCTCTACTGTTGATTGCTCCTCCTGTACTGGGGGAATACCATCTACTTGGATGGGAACTACTTTGTGGCGTGTATCCTTGAACCATTTCTGAAACAGGTTATAGGGAACGTTATTCTTTAAACAGAAAGCCTGAATGCTTTCTCCATGAGGCAACGCCTCGGCGGTGTAACGGAGATAAAACCGTTCGTAATCTTCACTGGTAAACATTGCAGTTATAATTTAAAAGTTATAGACTGCAAAGATCAATACTTAAGAATTATTCAACAAGACGTCATTTTTGGACGCTTACAGGATACAGACTTCGAGCATAATCTTATCGTAGTCAATCCCAACGAGGTGAACAGTACCAGATGCGAGAGCTTCAAGACGTTCAATGGTATCGCGCATCACAAGAACGGGTTTGCCAAGGCTTGGGACTTCTTTCTGAATGCCGCCTAAGTCAGTAAGAACGATGGTGACCTTTGACATAAGGTTAACGAACTCGAGACACTGAAGGAGCTCAACGAAGAAGAAGTTAGGACGGGTGAGGTCTTCGCCAAAGACTTCGTGGAATACAGAAGCCCCACAAGATTTATCTACTCCCCCCGAACAGCTTTATGCCATCGCTTCCATACCCGTACATATAAGTACAGCAAGAGAAACGTTTGTCGTAAACCAGCTCTCCGTAAATCATGCAATGGAGTATGGAAAGACGCAAGGAGATTTCTTGGTAGACCATAAATATACTTTTGAAGTGGGAAAAGCCTATAAAACCTTTAAGCTAATTGCCGATTTACCTAATTTCTTTATTCTTGCCGACAATATAGAATATAATACGGTCAAAAAATTACCATTATGGATTGTTGGATTGACATATTAGAAATTCTTTTTCATTCCACTTCCTCCCACGGATAAGGATTCTCCATCACGTTCTGAAACTCATCAACAGCTTCCTGCTGTTCGGCAGTCAGCAATGCAACATTCCAAGAGGCAATGATGGAGTGAGCTTCATCTGCCAAAGGCTCATCGAAAACCTCTCCATAACAAGCAGTGAGCAGACGGAGCTTCAGCAAAGATGCGGGAAGAGTATCCAGAATATCCCAACAACGGTTCAGAACCTCCTGCACATGCTGCTGTTTCTCACCGTGGTCGACAAAAGAGGCACTGTAACCCATTAAAAGAGCGAGACATACATTGGCTTGTTCCTCCACTGTAGTGCCCCAAGTGCCGGAATTATATAAAGTTGTAGTCAAACGATAAACTTCACTATTACGACGCGACAAGTCATCACTATAAATAGGACTCCCGTCCATACCCAAATACATCAGATCGTGCGCAGCACGCTGAAGGAGGAGTGCTTCTTCTAAAAGAGACATATTATTTCAGATTTATGATTTTAGATTCTAAAGAGGAAAAAAGATACTTCGCCACATCCTACATAGTGATCGTTATTTGATCACTTCTATAAGGTCCGGATGAATAGTGGCCATGGCAAGAGCAATGACACCTTGTATCTCTATAACCACACGGCGGTCACGTGCCCCCTTTACTTTCAGAAAAATACCCTCCTGACCTGCAAAGTCACCACCCGTAATACGGACTCTAGTTCCCTTCGACAGATTCAACTCTTCGGGCTGGAAATAAAGCAAATGGTCGTTATAGGTTCCGGCAACGGCGATGAAGCGCTGCATCTCATGGTCGGGAATAATTATCTTCTGACCACTGCGAGTATCGGTTATATATTGCAAATAAGTAATTTGAGACTTAACACGCTGTACGTCGGAAGGACGTGCATGGACAAAAACCAGATTACGGATGACGGGAACCAAAGTACGGACTTTCTTACCCTTACGGATACTTACCTTATATTGCATGGGGACAAAACAGCCGAGGTTCTCCTTCTCGAGAAGATGCACCGCATCAAGCTCTCTGCGGTATGTGGCACGCATGGCATGCCAAACTTCAACCTCGTTATCCGTTTCCATTTTCGTTGTTTTGTTCACAAAAGAGTGTTCCTCTAGGGCTTTGAACCCTCGGTATATACCTGGTATCCAATCATTTGCGAGCACCTTATGTAAAATACAGCAAGCATTGTGCCCTTCTTGCCAACGTTTAAAAAACGCTTTTTGTTTGTAATCCGTTCGTTTATAGTCTCTTACCAGAAGGTAATGACGAACTGCAAAA
>ENA-USUG01001950-USUG01001950.1-human-gut-metagenome-genome-assembly--contig:-NODE-1950-length-32892-cov-14.546153_pt1 | contig 32892 bp, 28 predicted proteins | sample MGYA00250059_ERZ773394 | MGnify/ENA primary metagenome ERZ773394 (study PRJEB29103, sample SAMN06111957) | human gut metagenome | biome: human gut; feature: ankylosing spondylitis patient; material... | reverse complement strand
CCATCTTTCTTTTTGTATTTTGGCATTTGTGGTTTTCCAGTATATTTTGATGAATCTTTTGCATAACCACTTAATCCTTTACAAAATCCTTTCCAATCTTTACAAAGATTACGAAGTACTTGTTGAGATGTTTGTGCTTTCATAGCTTTATATGGATTATCTTCAGTGGTCAAACAATGTGCAAAATAATAATTTAAAAAATCATAGAACAGAATCCCATTTTCTTTTGAAATTTTTGGTTGTGGTATATAAACTGCTTTTAATAATGTTTCTAACTGTTTTCCAATTTTTACAAGTTCTTCTTTATCTGCATAGTCTTCTCTCAATGAACGATATATTTTTTGTAGTGCTTTGATATTCTTTTTCTTTTTTAGGATAAAAGATTTTTTTGATTTTTCATTAAATGCATCAATACATTCATTTAATTCATCAAAAAGTTTTTGTATATCATTAGGAATGTTTTCTATTTTATGAAAAATAAAACATTGCCGCAAATAGTAATTTGCTAAATTATAAAGATTTTTCGCACAAAATGTAAGATCATCACAAAATGCAAACAATGGATGACTTGGTTTGATTTGATAAATAGAAACTCGTTTTGCTTCAAATGCATTATCTGCTAGTACTTCTTTTTTCTTAGACATGTTCACTACCTCCTTTCTTCGATTATATAAGTATATTATCATATTTATTGACTATTGTCAATGATTCTTAAGAAATAAAATATTTTTCAATATTATATTTTACTATATATTATTAATTTTAATATTTTTTTTGCACTATACATGGGATATGGAAAATGCATGCCTAGTTTCTGGTATGTTTTCTGATTGCAAGAAGTTAAAGACATTATTGATTTCAAAATGGAAACTTGAAAATGCAGAAGATACACATTGTATGTTTTTCGGATGCAAATCGCTTAAATTACTAGACATTACCAATTGGATACTAGATAATCTGAAATTCTATCTTGACATGTTCCAAAATTGTAATCTCACGACACTTACATGTACGTAAAATACATATACAAAGATCAAAGATGTTGTACCAAATACAGCAATCATTAATTTTGCATAAGAACAAGCACTTCTAATGAAATTATTGGAAGTGCTTTTGTAATACAATGGAAATGTCTTTGATATAATATCAAAAATAAACAGAAAGGATTTTTTTAATGAATACAATAAATGATGTATATGCATATTTAGACAAAAATCAAGAACTTGTAATTTCATCAACAGATTTATTTCCATCATTTGACGATTTGTATGATCGAAAAAGCAACTTTGGAAAATGTATGTTAAATGAGAAACCTAGATGGAAACAAAAATGTGAATACATAAAGACTGTTCGATTTGTTGGAATTGTGAAACCACTGACTTGTCAGGCATGGTTTGCTGACTGTAAAAACTTAGTTCAAATAAAAGACATTGAACATCTTGATACAAGTCAATGTACAGACATGTCTTTCATGTTTATTTGTTGTGAAAATTTAACCACGCTCGATTTGAATCATTTTGACACTAGTCATGTGAAGAATATGCAACACATGTTTCAAAACTGTCGAAAATTAAAAACACTTATTATTGATTCATGGAATACAAAAAATGTTGAAGACATGAAGTTTCTATTGAATAGTTGCCATCAATTAACAGATCTAGATATCAGCAATTGGAATACATCAAATGTAAAGGATATTGCATTTTTGTTTGCAGAATGTGCAAATCTTAAAACATTGAACTTTAAGAAATGGAACACTCATCATGTCAAAAATATGGCATTTGTTTTTTCTGATTGTGAAAAATTAATAAATCTAGATTTAAGTACTTGGAATACAAAGAATGTGGAAAACATGCATGCCATGTTTGCTGATTGCCATAGATTAACCAACTTAAATATAAATAATTTTTGCCTAGATAATGTAAAAAAATTTGACTATATCTTATCTGGTTGCGAAGCGCTTACAACAATTACATGCTCGCAATCTGTAAAGCAAATCCTAAAATCTGCGATTCAAGCAAATGTAATAATTCCTTAAATAATAATAAGCACTCCAAAATTTTTGGAGTGCTTATATATTATTTCTTCAATTTAATCAATACTTCTTCATGATCTACTGCTTTTAATGCTTGTTCTGGTGCTCCGATTCCTGAAAACAGTGAACACACCTTGATACCATCATCAAACTCTAGATATTGTTTCTTTAATTCTTCAAACACATAATATAATACATTTACTACGATGCTATTTCCTGCTTGTTTATATGCTTGTGCATCCGAAAGTTTTATCCCTCGTTCATTCCCATATTCATCCATCTCAGTTTTATATTTCTTATGTTCATTCAGAAGTTTTTCCTCTTCTTCATCTGTATAATATCTTGCTTTCTCGTAAGTGGTATCATTGAATCCCATAAGTCTAAAACATTCTCTCGGAGTAAGTTTGCGTACTCGATATCCTGATGATTCACACAATCTCATAAGATCTTCTTTCATTTCTTCATCAATGGTGAGAAGGTAGTCATCATTTTCTCCACAAATCATTTCATTCATTGTTTCAAGATTCATATAGGTTGGAATATATCCTATCTTTTCATAACATGTTTTAATTGCCATCGATAAAAATTGATTTAGAAAGATAAAATGTTCAAGCAAATAATTGTCTTTTTGTACAGTAGTTAATGTATTCGAAATACCATCGCATCTTGGAACAAGAGTTCGAATGTTACTTCGTTTCTCTGTAATTAGTCCAGCTTCATATGCTTTTCGGATTTGTTTCCCATATGGAGTTCGTTCATATTTCAAAATTGCATTTTCAAGGAGATAATTATCTTTTTGCACACTTGTTAGTGTATTGATTGTTCCATTTTCATTTGGTTCTAGTCGTTGTTTTGTAGGAAGTCCTGGTACTCGACTACTTGGATCGTTGATATATCGTCCTCTTGATGCAACACAAATTGGAAGATCCATTGGTTCAATCAATCGTTTATATCCACCAGAATTAATGGTACGAAGTGTACCACACAGATTGCCACAGAATGGACGATAGTGTGTATCCGTTCTATACTCGGTAATCATTGGGAACAAAAATGGAATCCCAATATCTGTAAGTTTTGATATTTTCCTATTTGCATAAAGATGGAAAAGTGTTTTCGATTCTTCAAGCACTTTCACTTGACGATTTCCACCTTGGCATGTATCGAGTGTAGGCGAAATGCCACATTTTGCATAAACACGTCTACATTGATTACTACCATGCATTTCAAGTAATCCCAAATTGAAGATTTGGTTCTGAAAATAGACATAATTTTCTGATAATTTACCTCGTTCAATGAGTTCTTGTACAAGCGGATTTGACTTCTTTTCGTCAATGTAATAATTTTCAGGAATGGTATTTTGGGTAATATTATTAATTGTGGTGAGGAGGTTTATTTTCTTTGGGTAGGTAAATCCATGATCAATATCTTTTCGAATAAATACTGCAATTACTCGTTCTCTATTTTGTGGAATGCCATAATCTTTTGAATTGAGTACTTGCCAATATGGAACATATCCGATTTCTTTAATCTCTTCGATGAAAAGATTGAATACTTCTCGAAATTCTTTATTGACAAGATTCTTCACATTTTCATAAATCGCAAACTCTGGTTGTTTCTCACGAAGAACACGAAGATATTGGACAATAAGCGAGGAACGCGTAATTTCAATGTCTTTACTTCCACACTTTGGGCAAGTATCACGTTTTGAATAGTGTGCTTCGAGTGGATTGTATTTATGCCCACATGTATTGCATGTATACATCGATCCTTCTTTTTTACCAGCCGATGAAAAATCTTGACAATTGAATGTAATCATATTATTTGCAGTATAAGTATGATCTTCTGCAACTTCAATATTATAAACATTTTCCTTTCGTCCAGTATATTTAATTGCTTTGACTGGATACCAGACGATACCATCTTCAATGAACCAAGAATGTCTTAATTGAGTTAATCTGAATCTAATCATATAATAATCATGTTGATTTACAGTTCTTCCTTCAATTATATGCATAGGATTTTTTTTCTCAAAATAAATTTGGCAACCAACATTATAAACTTTTTCCACAATTAAACATAATGCCATTGCCAATTCTTTACTGATTGTTATGGCTTGATAAATATTACCAATTTTACAACCATCACCTGCCATATATCCATCTAAAAAACTTTTTAATTTATCAACTGGTAAATCTAAGATAAATTTTGGGATTCTTTTTGTTAATGCACTTGTTCCAAAGTTGTTATCTATAATAAAATTAACTAATTCCATAGATGAAAAAACAATTCTATATGTAGATGGACTATGTCTAAAACACGAGTAATGTCTTTCTGTAATTTGTTGTTTCATTTCTTCTAATTTATTTTCACCAATAGATAATATACATTGATATTGATAACTATTAATTCTATTTTTTCTTTTTGTTTTTCGAACATGACCATCTGCAATATATCTACCAAGTATCCAACAATCTTCATTCGATAAATTAAATATATTTGTATTTTCATTGTTAATATGACTACCGACGTAAAATCCTTTTTTTATATCTTTTAACTTCAATTTTTCAGGTTCAGTATCTTTTGTTTTCTTACAGTAAAATGGATGATAATCTGTACATTCTGTTTCAAGAAACCCTTGTACTTTTAATGAATAAATTTCTTTATTTAGTTCCCCACCAACTCGTTCGACTGGCATATAGCGATTTTTGTGTGTGAGAACTTTATCTCCCACTTTCATATTTTCAATATTTTTGTATCCAGTACTTGTCAATACTTTTGTTCCTGCTACAAAGCATGGACTTCCTCCAACTAAAAGATTAAAATCTTTCATATCTGCAGTATTAACTTTCGAAATGTCTCCAAGATTAAGATTTGGATCGATATCATGCATAAGACAATAGCTTTGAATTGCGAACTTATCAATTTCGCAGAAATTTGTTAATTCAAATTGCATTTCTTTTTTCCCTTTCATTAAAAGTATATTATTGACAGTTATAGGTAATCATATTATTTGCAGTGTAAGTATGATCTTCTGCAACTTCAATATTATAAACATTTTCTTTTCGTCTAGTATTTTTAATTGCTTTCACTGGATACCAAATGATATTATCTTCGATGAACCACTCCATATCATCGTTATATGTAATTTCATAGGCTTTCACAATTGAATTGTATTTCACATTACATCCAATACGATAAATTTTTTCAATCATAAGAGCCAATCGAAGTGCTTGTTCCTTCTCTTTTACAAAAATCATTTTCATTGATTTCTCTTGATAAGCAGAAAGATTACAAAGTTCGTCAATGCTTGCTGTTTGTAAAAAGTAAGCAATCATTTCGTTATTGATAATATGGCTACCGATATAATATCCAGGTTTGATTTCGCTTAAATGTAGTTTTTCAGGTGTTGCAACTTTTGTTGCTTTACAATAAAATGGATGGTAGTCTGTGCATTCAACTGGCAAAAATCCAGCCACTTGGAATGAATAAATCTCTTTATCTCGTTCTCCACCAACTCGTTCCACTGGCATGTATCGATTTTTGTGTGTAAGGACTTTATCTCCCACTTTCATGTTTTCAATGTTTTTGTATCCAATACTTGTCAATACTTTTGTTCCTGCTACAAAGCATGGACTTCCTCCAACCAAGAGATTAAAGTATTCCATGTCTGCAGTATTAACTTTTGAAATGTCTCCAAGATTAAGATTTTGATCGACATCATGCATAAGGCAATAACTTTGAATTGAGAACTTATCAATTTCGAAGAAATTTGTTAATTCGAATTGCATTTCTTTTTTTCCTTTCAAGATGTGTGTAATTATGGTGTGCTTTTGATTGGCATGCTTGCCCAACATTCAACTCGATGATGGATTCGTGTATATAATGTGCTTGGTATTTGTCCAAGATATCCGTAATCATATCCAGTATAAGATACTGGAGCAAGTATAAGCATATCATTAATTTTTCTTGTACCAACTTTTCTTATATGCCGTACAATTTCTTCATTTGTTGTATAAGGACAGTTTTTAATTTCTATAAAAGATGGTCTTATTTTTCCTGTACTATCTGGATAATCTCCACAATAGATGGCTGGAACACCACAATAGTTTGTATAAATACCACCTTCAATATATGTATTTTCTTTCATTTTATCCCTCCATCTTTTTATATGCAAAAGCTAGAAAATTATTTCCTACAATGCAATGAATTTTATTTGGCATTTGTATATGAATACGATTATACACTTCTGTTGGAATCATTCCAAGATATCCGAATTGATATTCAACAGAATCAATTGGAATCTCCTAATACTATCCAATTTTTCCACATTCAATTTCTTCATTTTTTCAACAATTTGATCATGTGTATCTTCTTCACAATTTGGTGGTTCAATGAAAACAACTTGTTTCATTCCATTCTTTGCTTCGTATAATCCGCAACAAATTGCAATTGTTCCATCATTTCTTGTGTATATTCCACCTTCCATATAATCGTATTCCATTGTGAAATACTTCTTACTCATGAACAAATCGCTTCCATTCATGTTGTTTATATGCAAATAAAGTATCTGGTATTTTGGAAAAAATATGTTTATATAATGGTTTTGGTAGTTGTCCTAAATATCCATATTGATAAGTATAATCATTCATGGATAATAATCTTATCTCATTATTAATAGTTTTGATTTCTCGATCTGCAAGATATTTTAAGATATCTGTATTTGATGCTCCCTTACATCCAACAAGTTCAATAAGACCAACATATGCCACATCATACTTATCGACATACCGTCCCATGCAAATCGCAGTTGTTCCTTTCTCATCTGTGTATATCCCACCGTCTAGATACATTTCCATCATTTATTCCATCTCCGTTCCATCATATTTACTCAGCCCTAACGGGCTTCGTATTTCGCTCGCTTCTATTCATACAAATTAAATATAGACTCTTTTGTTGCTTTGATACGCTCGCTTTTCTTACATTCAACTTCGTGTCACCGACCGTTCGGCAAAATCATATGATACATCCAATTGTATTGTTATTTTTTTGCCTTACTATAATCATATTGTACCATAGAAATATCATTCATTTTTCAATCTTATGAATTGTCAAATACTATCTCTATTCTTTTCCATCATTCTTTCTGCCATGGCATCTGACTCCATTCTTTCATATAAGAATCCATTTCTTTCCACATATTTTCTGGCATTTGTCCGATATAGCCATATGCATAATAATCATTTTTTAGATGCAACATTTGAATATAGGACATAATATCACCAATTCCTATTCTTTTGATATAATTCACAATTTCTTCATGTGTTCGATATGGACAATCTTCAAGCAAAATAAATGTATTCTTATCTTCTTCATGGGAATCGGAATAAATACCAGTAAAAATTGCAAGATCATTTTTATAATCGGTATAGATACCGCCTGGTATGAATGTTTGTTTTCTCATATCCTTTCCCTCATTTCTTCTTGATTATTGTATAAAAAAACACTTAATATATCATGAATTCTTGAAAAATATTGAATGTATTTTCTTCTTTCATTGTATCCTTATTTTATCATTTTTATTGACTTTTGTCAATATTTTCTAGCATTTTCCTTACATTTTCAATCTTTGAGGTAGCGTGTGTCAAGCATGAATCAATCTTTTTTTATTCATACTGTAAAGTATCTAGTATGTATCCATCTTGTTTCATTCTTTTTTCTAATATAAAACATCATGGTATTGTAATATCTTTCTTCTTTCCATCATTTCATTTCATGCAAAAATATACTCTGTCATCTCTTCTAGTATGTATTCTTGTATCTTTTCAAATTTCACATTTCATGCTATAAATTAATCAATCTTTGTTTCTTCATTCACAGTTAAAGAAATGATTGAAAATAAGTATGATTGAAAAAAGAAAATTTGTCAGTGAGGCAACTTGTGGAATCTGTTTTCTGACTCACGGTTATGAATTACTATGCCGAACGGTCTATTGCATGAAACTGAATATCAGAAGAAATGATTGAATAGAAAAATAGAACAGACTATTGAAATCTTGCGAATGATGTAATGTGGGATAAGAAAACTACAGGATAATGGTATTTGACAAAGGAAAATGAAATTGATGCGATTTTGCAATATAAAAGAATAATGTATTTTTGTTTTTAAGATATAAGCATCAATAAAATGAAAGCATGTATGAAGATTTGCGGTTTTCGGAATGTTGAAAAAGAATGAAGTAAAAAGATAGAATTGTAATGGATAAGTATTTGATAATTATTTGATTTGCGAAATGAAATGTTAGATAATTGAATGAATGAATAGAACGAATGATAGATTATGGAAAAGTTTTTGAGTTTGGAATCATCGTTCCCTGCGGGTGGTAAAACAGCGTCGTACTTTGCGTTAGATGGTTGAATGTTGGTAGATAGTGTGTTGCTTGCACGACTTTCTTCACAACACATTGCGTTGTATCTAATATTTTTCTATTTCTTTCTTATTCTTTTCAAGTGTAGCAATGTGTATTCTTTCTATGTGTATGTGCGACAATCAAATACTTGAAGATTTTATTTACGCAGATTTCGCACAGACACATCTCTCACAACACAACTACAGCACGAGGATCTTTTATTTGTATCAAATGATGTTTGTTTTACAGTAGTTGTGTAAGTTCTACGGTATTTAAGACAGAAGGGAATGAGTGGCAGCAGTTAAAAAGTATCAGTTTGAATGATCAGAATTATTTAGCTTGCTGACACAAATTGTATGAGATCATGGAATAGAATCCATGTTATTGTAATTGGAATATTATTTATTCTGCATTACACGTCATGGATGTAATGGAATGATCATTTATATTCTATTTGTGTCAATATGAAAGACAACACTGAAGAAGAAAAGAATCTGATGAAAATGAATTGGCAATGCGTATTTTTGTTTTTAATTATCAAAAATGGAAATGTAAGCTTGTTAGCATTGACAACATAAACAAGGAGCACAGATAGAAATAGGAATTGTTTGAATATTATAATTTCTGTGTGACAAAATGAAATGGAATAAGTAATTCATGTAGTCAAAGACTTTATGTATTTCATGATATACATTTGAATGCACATGTATTTTCATGTTAACAAGAAAGCAATGCTGTTTGGACATCTCATTTCTAACAACTTTTATTATGCGATATCTTGCTTTCTGACGAGGGTATTTTGCATTATGAACGTGCAAGTTATGCGATTTGTTTCTATTATCAAATGTACATGTAATATGAAATTTCTCTAAATCATGCCATCTGTTGTATGAAATATGGAATCTAAAGACTTGATGCTGTGCTGATAAAAAGAAAACATCAATTGTTGGAACTTGAATAGATGGAAATGATGTTGCTTGAATCATGTTTCATGTTAACATAATTTCAATTGTTGCATCATTTACAAATAATATGAAACGTAATTGATGTCTAGTAAAAGCATCAAGTCACTATAAGGCAATGCAAATAAAAACGATTGTAAGAAGATTATGAATATTGCATTGACGGTCTCGTATATGGATGGCATGAACTCTTTATAAGGAAAGGTTAAAACTTAAATTGTATTATACATTATAATACCTTTCCGCTCTCACATGATTAAAACTGTATAGGAAACATAATTATGATTGTATATTATAATTTGTGATATTCTAAAGATACAAAAGAGAAAAAATGAAGTCAATGCAGATGTTTGAAACGGTTAATTGTTTTAACTTGAAATAGGTAATGTCTGCCACAGACGGACACGGAGCCAATGGAATGTGCTTTTTTGTGAAGCTGATAATGTTCCATTGACGGAGAAAATGAATAAATAAATTACAAAAATTATGGTAAAAAAAAGTGCTATATATATAGGCTTTTTTTACACCTTTTTTTTGCATTTTTTGTCCAGAAATGGCTCAACCACGGGCTTTAGACGACTTTTTTTCGTTGTCTAAAATTTGAAAAATTAGACAACGGGAATTTTATGATTTTTGAACAAAATTTTTCATTAAAATAGGATAAATAAATATTAAACATGTATTTTGTACAAATACAAAACAAGAAAAAAGTGTAATGATCATATACTAGATAATCTATAAATGCGAATGGAACGTAATATTAATAAGAAAATTTGATATTTTACTTGAGATCTATTTGTATTATAAACATGTAAATTGAACATATTGTTTTTATATAAAATAATACAGTATATGTAATGCAATGAAACTTTCAAACTGAAAGATTGGTAGGATAATTTAAAAGCAAAATACTATATGCTATCATAGTATGAAATTTCTCCAAATCATGCCATCTGTTGTATGTAATATATGATTTGCAGACTTGATGCTGTGTTAATAAAAAGAAAACATCAATTATTAGAACTTGAATAGATGGAAATGATGTCACTTGAATTATGTGTTATGTTATCATAATTTTAATTGTTGCATCATTGACAAGTAATATGAAATGCAATTGATGTCTAGTAAAAGCATCAAGGCACTATAAGGCAATGCAAACAAAAATGATTGTAAGAAGATTATAAATATTGCATTGACGGTCTCGTATATGGATGGCATGAACTCTTTATAAGGAAAGGTTAAAACTTAAATTGTATTATACATTATAATACCTTTTCGCTCTCACATGATTAGAACTGCATAGAAAACATAATTATGCTTGTATATTATCATTTGTGATATTCTAAAGAATGAAAAGAGAAAAATTGATTATTCACAATATGTCGTAAAACATTTGCCATTTACAAAAAAAGTGCAACACTGTTTTACCACCCGTAGAAACAAGGTCTTTTAAACATTGTCTTTAATGTTAGAATGTTTTTATAAGAAAAAAATAAGGTTGCCATAATAAACAACCTTATTCTAAAATTACTAAAGTTTCAAACTTCTTATTTCTATAAGTCTTACACCGTTATGTTTTGTCATTACAAAATTAAATACATTTTTCACTAAACGTTTTACTTCTTTTTCATTATAGCTCTTACCTGCTATATCATAAATCCTTTTACATAAATCTTCTAATCTTTCGTCTGTCAATTTAGTTCTATTCTTCCCATTAATATTAAACTTCAACTCATCAACAACATAATCCAAAATAATTCTTTGTAATCGATTAACACTCGTTTTCAAAAACGGAGAGTCCCGATCTTGAACATAAATCTTATTGATTTGAATGATTTGATATTGTTTGATTTCCTTTTTCATATCTTTCATGGATATTTGTATTGCTCGTTCAATTGGAATACCAATATTAAGAATCTGTCTTAACTTTTTGACATATGGATCATATCTCATAATTAATGAAAGCTTTTCACGTTCTTTTATTGTCAAACAATCCGATAATTTCATACTCTTACAGATTAATTTCTCTGTCTTATTCAACTCTTCTCGTGAAAGCACACAAAGAATGGATTGAATCTTTTCTGTTTTTAATTGATCGAGTTCTTTATCACTCAATGTGCATTTTGCATGAATAGCATCCTTGAAGTTCATACCAAGTTCTCGAAGATACATAATGTCATCAAATACAGCAGTCTTTGTAATATCTTTATATTGATCGTCCGTCCAATTCATAATAAATCTTGGATCATTTTCCAAGCTTAACAATTGTATTTTTATATCCTCTATAAATTCACCACTCGGACATTTATAAGACTCTACATGATCAATTACATTGACTTTCATACCAAAAACAGTTTCAAGTTTCGCAATGAGCAGATCTTGATTAAAATAGAATTGTAAATTATACAGATTTAGAATATATCCATACAAGAAGTTCTCATGCAGAATAAGTTCTCCGTCTTTATATTCCAATGCTCCACCATAAGAAAGATCTGTATCCTTGTCAATGTCCGAGAAATTAATATAGTGATTAATTCTTTTTTCAAATGATTCTTCATCATACTCACCACATGCAATAAGATATGCTTTTTCCATTTTCATGAAATCTTGAATGTGTTTCATGTCTCGTTTACATTTTGCAGCTTCTCTTTTTGTAATCTGTTCCAATGTTTGAAACTTTATATTTTCCTTTGAAAAGTTCTTTTTCGATGTAATAACATTATAGGACTTAAAATGATATCTAATTCGATTTGCATATTGTATTATGGCAATGGAACTTGCATCCAAGATTGATGCCATGCAAAACCAAGAACAAAAGTCAGGATCTTGTAACATATTTTCGCCAATACCTTTGATATTTTCGCCTGCATCAAACATACAAGTTGCAAGTGCAATATCACAATCAGGAAGTCTTCCAAATCGTACAATCTCATTCATTAATCGGTTCATATAAACAGGATGTCCATGTTCGTCTAGATAGAAATCTTTATCGTCTCCACATACTTTACATACTCTACGTTTTGATAAAGAGAACTTTTCGTTTAATTGTTTTTGTTTATGCTTATCATTGATACGAATAAGACCTTTTTGATCACTTGTCATAACACAATCATATGTAAAGTCAACATAGGAACGATTATCTTGATCATTTACAAAAAGATTTAATTCATCAAACTTTGCTTTCGGATCGGAATATTCGCAAAATATATATTTATTTGCTTGAACCCATCCATTCGCTTCTGATGTTGCCGTCATATATCCAGCAGATCCAGTAGATTTTGCCATTTCCAAAACTTCGAGAGTTTCCTTGACTGCCCCATCACGAAATTGTGCAGTTGTAATATGTTGACATTCGTCGAGAATAAGAAAAATAATTACATGTTTTCTATTTGCAATCATTTCTTCTGCAGCTTGTTTTGCATCTTTCATTTTTTCTAAGACTACAGCATAAATCATGCTTTGTGTTAATGAAAAATGCCTTGGATTCTTTTCGTCTCCAACAATAGATACAATATCTGAATAATCCTCTGCAAGTTGTTCGGCAATTGCACGAGTTGGTTCTCCTAATATACACATTACAACAGTGTTTGGATCTTTTTCATGTTTTTTAATTAATCGATCAAAGATTTCTTTAACTGCTGTTGTTTTTCCTGATCCCGTTGGTGCACTAAATAGAATTGTTTCACCTGGTATACTTAGTGAGCTTTCCAATTCTTTCATTGCATTCTTATTATCTGAAATGTAATTATCCACAAAATATTTTTTCATTTCAGGTGTTTGAAATGTTCTTCCCATACATGTTTGAAAACATTGGTTGGCACTTAAAAAGTTTTCCATCTTGTTTCCATCTTTAATTTGATCTCTTATGTTTTTATTCAACATAATATTTTCTCCTTTCAAATGATTTATTATATTTTTGATTGATTATATACACATGTTTTTATATTATTCCAAAAAAAATAGAAAATTTTGAAAATTTTTAATTTTTCCGAAGAATAGAAAATTTTTTCATACAAAAAAATAAAACTTCATTAGCATAAGATTTCATTTTTAGCTTTTTGTTTTGATAACTTTTTTTGTTCAAGAATGCGTTCTCTGTTTTTCTGATAATAGGTTTTCCAATATAGTTTGCGGTATTCTTTTTGATATTCTTTTTGATATTCTTTCATTTTTTCTTGATTTTCAGGATTTTGTTTATATTTTTCCGTCGCGCGTTGTACTGCAACTTTTCCCTTTTCTGTATGCGCATATTTCTGTTTATTTATTTTCCTTATTCTTTCTAACTCTTCTTCACTCATTAATCCCTTGCGATACATCATTGTTGCATCCCAACTTGACATTACTTTTTCTTCATATTGATACATGTGTATAGCCTCCTGTGTTCATTTTTCTTATTCTATCTTTTCCACACAAAAAATATTCCAAAAAAACAGAAAATTCCCATCATTAATTCTCTCATTTTCTCTATTTTCACCTCCATCTTATAATTATGATGTCAAAATCTTTTTCATTATGGCATAATCAACTATTCTTCGTTAACATATCTAGTCATATATACAAAACTGTAAATTAGAAAAATCGAATGAAATAGTATGGATTATGCCCAACAAAATTACATGTGTTTCATGTAGATTTGAACAAATGAGAAAATGAATAAAGAGAAAATGTAAGATTATATTGTTTGTATGAAAAGAAATATAAAACCTTATATATAAGAATTATTTTATAAGCAAAAGCAGCAAACTCCCACTGATTCTTTGAATCAGTGGTGAGATGAATGCGTCTCATTCTTGCCTTTTCTTATTTAATAACTTGATCTTGAATGTATTGTTGTACATATTGAAGACTTTTTTCACTAACAGTACATATGAAGTATGATCTACTCCAAAAATATGGTTTCCAATAAAATCTACATAACATTGATTTAAACACGGTTCTCATTTTACGAGATGAAGCACTTTTGTATGAATTGATAAATGTTGACAAATATTTTGTACTTAATTCAGTTGCGGGTCATTCATGCATGTACGGCATTAACTGAAATTAAAAACATGGAGAATCTTTATACCGATGCATGCACAAATATGTCTTATATGTTTTCTAGTTGTACATCCTTAACAACACTTGATTTAAGAAGTTTTAATACAAGTGCTTGTACAAATATGTCTTATATGTTTGAGAAATCAAATCCACACAATATGTTTAACACAAACTTAAATACAACGGGTGTTACTCGCATCAAAAATGTATATTCAACCGAACAAGTGAAAACAAAGTTTTGCACAACAGATTCTTGTGCTTCAAGTAGTACATATTGGCAAACCCGTGGTGTTCAAAATTGGATTATCCAACCATAAGCAACTTAAAGCTTCAGAACTTTTTCTGAAGCTTTTTCTCTCTTCTTTTCAACTATCTTTCTCTCATACTCGCTCCGTGCCGCTGACCATTTCGCAACAATAATTACACGATAGATAGTGTTCATGTGATTGACATACATGCATTGTTGCTGCATTGAAATATAATTCATTCAATCAAATATCATTCGTTTTTTCATTCATACTATTTAATCCCTCTTCTTTTCACTCATTTCTTCCCTCTTATTCATCCACTCTTCTAACATCAATTCCCTCATATGTAAGAATCATCTCACATTCATCCTTTATTCCTCCAACATTTATCCATCCTTTTGGTATCAGTATTTTTCCATCATTTATTCGTGCATACATACTCTTTCTCACATATTTCAATCGATTATTCTCAATGACTAATAAGCAATCATTCAAATATGTATCAGCCTCTTTTCTCGCATATTTCTTGTATAATGCTTTATCAAAAAAATAAAGCACAGTTAAATCATGAAATGGTTCGTCAAAGACATCAGAAATAGTACAGTTTCTTACTTTTGCATATGTAAGCAAAAAATATGTGAAATCATGATAAGACATGATATCTCGAAGATTGACATCCGTATTTAATGTAAATGGTTGCTTGTTTTCGATATACTCCGATGGTGAGAAAATACATTGGTGCGTAGAGAATGTGTGTAATTCCAAGGAACGTGTAATTTCATTATAAAAGAGTTTGCGTGGTGCCATGGAAGAAATAGGACAAATGAGATACTCGACCATGAGTTCATGTACGAGATGTTGAATGACATCTTTTCGATTATGTAATATTGTTTGTATTTCACACATACTATCACCCCTTTATCTCTATTATATGCCAAAAGACGGATCAGTATGATGGTGAGGAAAAGTTTTTGATCATACATGATTTCTTACATTCTGAAATATATTTTCATTCATTATTAATAAATAATTGAATAATTTCTTCACAAAAATGTAAGATATAGCAAATAATAGAATGTGAGGTTGAAAGAAAATGAAGAAAAAATTTTTGATGATTTTTGTTGTACTATTTTCTTTTGTAATTCTTACAGTAATTGCAGAAGAAAATAATGAAAGTATGCAAGAAGAAATTCATGATATTCCACAAACTATTGATCCAAAATATGATGAACCAATTTGTGTTGATAAGCCAGTCATCTATCTTTATCCAACAAAACCAACCAATGTCTCTGTAAAATTAGATTTTGATGGTATTCTTTCTTGCACTTATCCAAAATACAATGCTGGATGGACTGTTGAAGCAATGCCAGATGGAACACTTTATGATACAAAAGGCATGCAATATGATTACCTATTTTGGGAGGGCAAGTCTGAATATACATTCGACTTTTCAACTGGATATTGTATAAAGGGTGAAGATACAGAATCATTTTTGGAAACAAAACTTGAAAAACTCGGATTAAATAGACACGAAGCGAATGATTTCATTACTTATTGGTTGCCAAAAATGGAAGGAAACAAATACAATATTATTTCTTTTCAAACAAAAGCATATACAGATCATGCAAAACTAAATATCTCGCCAACACCAGATACTATGATACGAGTATTCATGGCTTACAAGGCATCTGATACATTTGAAGAAATGAAAGAAGAAAAGATGGTGGCTGCCCCTACACGAAGTGGATTTACTGTTGTTGAATGGGGCGGCGCTGAGTGCAAATAATTTGTGCCTATTTGATAAAACAAAAAAAATAGGACGATTATTGATAGACAATAATCAAATCCCTTATCATAATTTATATGATAAGGGATTGTTTTTAATGTTTCGTCAGATAGGTATAACTATAGCAGAAATCTCCATATTTATTTCTCTTACTCTTCGACAAATATCCAAATGGATCAGATGGATTTTCTGGAAAATTGTAAAAATAATACTTCGCGCCATACACATTGTAAATCCGTGTTTTATGGCTCTTATAATTACTTATACTACTCTTTGCAACTGATGATCCGCTTAGTGTAATCTTTGTTATATCGGATACACAATCATGCTCATCCACATATTCTGGAATCGTTCGAATGCCTTTCTCCAACACTTTGCTTACAACTGTGGCATATCCGCTTGGTGCTGCTTTTTTCACTTGACTTGGTTTACCAAACCATCCACTATTTCTTACATAGTTATATAATCCACTTCCACCACTTCCATAGCCATTTCCTCTACTCGATTCAAATAGATTTGCCATAAGCGAAGCTTCAGCGGCTGCACCTTTCTTAGTTCCTTGTTCCCGATAGCAAATTGCTGCAATGTATTTCAATTGTGAATTTGTCAAATTATATTTCTTGAATGTTTTCTTACTTACATGAACTTTACAAGTAACAGTTTTTCCTTTACATGTTGCCTTTACAGTCGCCGTTCCAAGGCCTTTAGCTCGAACGAATCCTTCTCTGCTTACAAATGCAATATCATAATTCGTAGATGTCCAATGTACAGTGCCTGATGCATTCAAAGTTTTTAATTTGTAGCCTTCTTTGTATTGCATATTGAGAGTTGTCTTATTCAGTCCAAATGAGGATGCATGAGCCTCTATTGGAATAAGATTTAATAAGACACTAAGCACAAGTATCAATACCATCACCGTTTTCTTCTTCATTTTCTCCATCATTTCACCTTCTTCCTTTATATTTTCCATCTTTTTCTCAAACATCAAACGATGCATGAGAATATATTTCGCACAATTTGTGCTCTTATATTCTAAATACATGTTTGAAAAATATAAGAATATTCATACATTTTTTCTAATATTTTTCAAAGAATTTCATATAATATCGAGTACCTTATTGTTCAACGAAGAATACATATGAAAGGAATGAAGATATGTTTAAGAAAACACTATATGAACAATTTTTAAAATTTGCAAAGACAAAAGGATTTGATGATTTTGAAAAAACGGAAGATGGAACATTAACATTCTTTGATCAATCAAAGGACTCTCTCTATACAATTACACTAGTATTTGGAGAAGAAACAGTAGATATGTGTGTGAAAGTCAATATTGCTGATGAAGATATGTGTGAAATATGTAAGATTATGAATGAATTAAATGTGAAACATATGAATGAAAAGTTCTATTATGCGGAGAAATCAGCATGTGTATATACACGAATGAGAGACGAAAATGTTAAAGAAATTGCGAAATATCTTATACGACTTGTAATGATCGCAAAGACAGAGTTTGTAAGATTTCGAATGATGGAAATAATGAAAGAAAAAATCGGTGAAGATGTGGAAATTGTGGAAGTATGATTGAAATATTTTCTGATTGAACTATATAATACAAGAGAAAAAACAAAGGACACATCAAAATCGATGTATCCTTTGTTTTTATGCGAACTCTTTGTATTCCATCAAATCATCAATCGAATACACATGTCCATGAAAATGAATTTTCTTTAGCTTCGAACACAATGTAAATTGCGAAAAGCGAATCCGTTCCACGCCATCTGGTATTTCAATTTCTCGAAGACTTTTGCATCCTTGAAAAGCACTTTCTCCTATTTTCCTGACACTCTTCGGAATTGTAATCTTTCTTAATTCCTCGCAAAATGCAAATGCATGAGACGGAATTTCTTCTAGATTACTCGGAAGTTCCACATTTTTAAGACTAACACAATTCCAAAAGATACCTTGTTCGAGTATGCAATTTGGATTTCTAATAATACATTTTTCAAGATAAATGCAGTTATTGAATGCATCTGATTCAATACACATTACATTTTCTGGTATTTCAATATTTTTTAAACTTTCCAGGTATCGGAATGCCGCTGTTCCAATAATCTCAATATTATTTGGAATCTCAAATGATCCAAACTTGACAGCAAACTCTTCCACTTTTTCGAGTGTGTATCCATTTGCAAACATATAAACCATCCTCTTTTAATTTTAATTTCTCATTTTTTGTATTATAGATAAGTGCTAGAAAAATATAAGAAGAAAATGGAATATTTTTTTTGATAATCATTATATAATATGAAAAACATATATAAGATTTTTTATAGGAGGAAAATAATTATGGCAAAACACAAAACAAAAGTGAATAAAAATAAAGTAAGATTTGCGAATGAAGAAACGAAAGAGTTGTTAAATCAATTGGATAAAACATATTTTCAAGATCGAATGCTTTCAGAACTTGATACTGCAGTCAAAGATGCATTTCGTAATGATCAGATTTGTGTGGAATACAATTCATTTTTGAAAAAACCAAGACTTGTTTGGCATCATCCACTTGGTTTTAATGGAGAAAGTTTTCTTACAAAAGATCTCTTCTCTTTTGATATTTTTCTTGTAATGGATAATTATGATGCAAAACTCATTCATGCATTTCCGAATCATGAAAATATGGGCAATATTACATTTAATGAAGCCGTTTATACACTTTATCAAAACGAAATCAATGCATACATTCAAACACTTGTATCTGACAGCAAAAAGAAAATCAAAGAACTTCGTCCGTTCGTTGATACACATTATTTGGATAAAGAACTGCAAAACTTCTTGAAAAATGAAGAGGCTTTGTATTTTAATGGAGAGATGTTTTTCACTGATCCATCTTCATTTTTCATCGGAGATTTTGATATCAAATATGAAGATCCATGTTTGTATCTTGACACGGGATTTGCAAAGTTTTCGTGGGATGGAAAAGAACTTACACTTCTTAATTCGGAAATGAAAACTTTCATTGAAGCAAACAAACTTCCACAATTTAAACATATCAAAAAAGTATTGGAAGCCTATGCACGAGCAAATAATCTTACTATGCATATTAATCAATTCATTTTCATTGATAAATTTGATGTTTCAATGAAATTATACTTTGTGAAAAAAGGTTGGCCCATGGAAACTGATTTTGCATGGCTTGGAGTTGGTCCATATGTAGAACTTGAACCATCGATAAGCATGGAAACATCAGAAGAAAAACTAGATATTTGGATTGATAAAGTTATGGAAGAAATGAATGAAAGTATGAAACGTTTCGATAAGAAAGTCGAAAAAATCAATCGTAAGAAACAATGAAAGAAGAAACACGAGATATAAAAAATGATCTCGTGTTTTTTTGTTGAACATTAGAGAAAATGTCTGAAAGAATGCTTGAAAAGAATGTGTATGATGAAAACATATTTGATTGCTAGTGTTGTATATACGAATTGTAATGCAGTTGCAAATTGTTAGACAATAGAAGTAGCGGTGTATGGATTGCATGATACGCATTTGCAACAAATGGATATTGGTATTTTCAAATGCTTGAAAAGAAGAGACTTTAAATGAGAGAAAATGATGGTGAGATCCGATTGCACGAAATAATTAGCAATGAAGTATCAACCAATGTTTTTCAATATGGTTTATTGGTTTGATGGTATAAAATGTTGATACGGAATGGATAATAGTGCGAACAAGATATGCTTGAATAAATGAATGATGTTCTGATTGCATGAGAATATTACAATGTAGCAACAAGATGAATATGTTGAAAATATAAAGACCATCTATCGTATATTTCTTGTTGCGAAATGATCAGTTGCACGAAGCGGATGAGAGAAAAAACGAAGGAGAAAAAGAAGACACACATGCTATATGAAAATGAACGTGAAGGTCAAATTGACTTTTTTAATAATTATCAAATTCCTTATGATGGAGATCAATCAATTCTTATTGATAATACCGATGGTGTGTATAATGGAAATATTATGGAGTTTAAGTTGAATATTTCCAATCTAAATAAAGTATTATTTCAAACCATTAAATACCTTTCTAGAATGCGAATCAAAGGAGAAGATATTCCTGCTACCATCCTTCTGATTGATCTGAATAATAGAAAAGTATATCAATACAAATCAATTGATTACAAAAATGAAATACAAAAAGTATATATTGGTGCAGCATCAAAAGATAATGATGGTTTTACAGCTAAACAACCAGAAAAGATTTATGATTATGCAAATATGGTTGATTCTTCAAAATTGAAACATCAATTAAAAGATAAGAAAAGTTTGCAAGATTCCGTAATGCCAATTGATATTGACGAAAACTGCATTGTTGGATGGGCAGAAAGATATTATCGAGAATGTCCAACTGCGACAAAAGGTGATTTTCTTGGATACGAGAATGGAAAAATTGTTGCCATTACTGGTGAAATTAGAAAACCAAGACATTTTCTTGGAAGAATTAATCCATATATAGGTAAGACAAATGAAAAGTTTAAATATCTTATGGATTGTTTAAATGATCGATTATCAAAAAAGGATCTTGGTGCATTTTATACACCAGTTGCATATGCAAAAAAATCTGTGGAGCTTGTTAAAATAGCTGTACAACGAGCACTCGATGCTGGCAAAAAAGATTACATTATCTTAGATCGATGTGCGGGTACTGGGAACCTAGAAAGTGCACTAATAGGACTTTTCGATAAAAATGGAGAAGAATTAATTTCCCATTGTGTTGTTTCAACTTATGAATATTATGAATACAAAGTTTTGAATGAACGAATCGGAGATAAAGTAAGAGACATTATTCCTCCGACAGAAGCAGATGTTGTTTATGAAAATGGGAAAGTATCAAATGCAGATGCAATGAGTGAAGATTTTATTAATAATCCAATCATTAAATCTTATATTGATAATAAAGATTGTGCAATTATTTTGTTTGAAAATCCACCATATGCAGATAGTTCTGCATCTGATAATTCGGTTAATGGTGATAGAACTCAAAAAGCGAAAACAAATAGAAAAAATACTTATGTGGCAGAACAGTTTAAAAAACAAATTAAGTTATTTAATACAACACAATCTTCTTCAAGAGAATTGTCAAATTTGTTTATTTGGTCTGGATTTAAATACTATTTAAGGCAATCTACTGATAGTTATATTATTTTTTCTCCTGTCAAATATTTTAAGAGTATTGGACTAGTCAAAAAACATTTTGTTTTAGGATATGCATTTAATCGAAAATATTTTCATGCCACAGAGAGTGTTATATCTTGTGTTTTATGGACTAATGAAGATGATTTAACCGCTTCTTCTTGGAAATTAGAAGTTCATGATATTGATGATGATAATAATATTCAAAATCTTAATAAGGATATTATTGTTAAATCTGTTAAATATCCACCGTCAAAATACGCTGATTTAAGAAAGTTTGAAAATGATGTGGAAACAACAGTAAGTTGTGCGTCAAATGGATATCCTATTATTGGCTATCAGTATAAAAAAGGACGAAAGCCTATTTATAATGATAATAATATTGCTTATATGACAGCAATCAATTTTCCTATTAATGCTGTTAATTATCGTTTAACTCGTTGCAACACAAAATCTGAGCTTGAACAGTCATTCGGTTTTCATTTAAGAAAAGATAATTATTTTGAAAAACTGCCTGTTTGGTGTTCAAAATTATTTTCGCAAGATGAATGGTATGATCGAGATGTATATTTTTCAACATCTGATGGTGGAGACACATACACCAAAGATATTGATTTCTTAAAATCATGTCTCATCTATACTTGCCTTTCAAATCAAAACAAATGTCTCACATTTGATGGTTCTGATGGAAGACACTATCAAAATGAACTCTGCTTTGATAAAAATACGTTAGCTTCAAACGATCTTTCAAAAATGAAACTCGATGATGAAGAAAAAGAATTGCTTAAATTATGGAACGAAATACTTAAGCAAGCAAAAGATACAGGAAAATGTATTGATGGATATACCTATGGCATTTATCAAATTACAAAAGAAATTAATACATTCAAAGTAGTAGGTACTGGTAAAACGAAAAAACGTGTATATGATTATCCACAACTTAATGGAAATCTCGAAACATTGAAAACGAAACTTAAAGCCTATTACAAATCACATATTACTGACAAATTATTCAAATATGAATTATTGAAATAATACATTTGCTCCCACATGAACATCATGTGGGAGATCTTTTTGTTCAAAAAAATAAAATGTACCCATACGAATCAAACATTCGCACAAGCACACTTTAATGATAATCAGTTTAAAAGTTAAAAGGCGTTAATATGATATCAAAGGTAAGGAGTTCCCTTTGATATACTTATATATTACCACAATTATTTTTTCTCGTCTATTAACAATTGTCCCAAACTTTTCCCCTCATTTTTTCCTCATTTTATCTATCTTACACAAAACATTCGTTTCGTGCCATTGATCATTTCGCTGCAAACATGTTTGATAGTGTTTACAAACAATTTTCCTTGTTGTCTGACAATCTTGCAGCTACATTGTATTTCGTATATACAATATAAAAAATCTCTCATTTCTTCCTTCATTAAAATCTCTTTTCTTCTATCATTTTTGTTTCATAGTCTGCACATTCCGTTGCAAATATTTCAAATACAATTTATATTATTATCTGATAATTTACAACTACATTTACTTTTGCATATACAATAATAACTATCCTTCATTTTTTCAATCATTAAAGTTCTCTTCACTTCTTACAATTATCAATTTCGTGTCAATAATATTTTTTCCCGCATTCTTTCACTCTTTTCTTCCAACAAAAATACGCCCATGCAATCATTGCATAGACGTATCTAAAAATAAATATACAAACAGAGCAAAAGAATAATGAATAATATATGTATCAACATATTTAAATATATTCTATCACTTCTCTTGACTTTTGTCAAACATTTTTCTTTCATTAAAAACTCTCGCACTTATGTACGAGAGTATCTTCCATTCTTATTCAATTACTTTTCTTGCAATTCCGCTTCGAACAATCGCACTCAAATCTTCCTTGTTTTTTGCGAGCATGCAAATGGTATAATCAATATTATCTTCCGTAATTTCTCCAAAGTTTTCTTTCAAATATTTCGCCCATTTAATTCCTTCGTCAATCGATGGCATCTGCTTGAGATTCAGAGATTGAATAGAAACAAGACACGATGCAACTCCATTTGCAAGGTTGTCCGAAACCTCTGCTTTCATCTTCAAGATTTCCATCATTTCTTCCTTTGTCTTATTCTCGATATACAGATAGTTGCATCTTCTCTTTAATGCATCAGAAAGATCTCTGTAATTGTTCGAAGTTAAGAATACAATCGGATGCTTGTCTTCGTCTGCAGTAATCGTACCATATTGAGGAATGGTGATGGAAAATTCATCGAGAAACTGCAAGAGTGTATATTCGATTTCCTCAGATGCCTTGTCGATTTCATCAAGAAGTAACACACATCTTTCATTACTCATGATTGATTCAAGAATTGGTCTCTTGATAAGAAACGATTTGCCATAGAAATCGATATCCTTGGTTGCATCAATCGCTTCTTCAATATTTTTATCGGACAATTCTTTTGACAATACACTCTTGATAGATTCGATGGTAAGAAGCTGTCTCTGATAATCATAATCGTACAAGATTTTATCAGCGGTTAGTCCTTCGTAAAACTGCACACGAATAAGTTTTGCACCAAGCATATCTGCAGTTGCTTTTGCAAGAGCAGTTTTACCTGCCCCAAGTGCGCCTTCGATGAGCAGCGGTATCTGTTCATTGATTGCTCCTGCTGCTGCAAAGACAATATCATTTGTTGCCATGTAGTTGTGAGTTTTAATCCTTGTTTAATTTTTGTAATTTTTATTCCATATTTTCAGGATTATACAACAATACGATAGTACAAACTTTGAACTATCGTATATAAAATTACATTTTTAAATCATTAATTACTCCATCATATTTCAACAACTCTTCCATAGCTTTGATTGATACATCCGTATCGAGTGTATGTTGTTTTTCTTTTTTATCATACATGTTATCTCGAAGTATTTGCAAGATGGTAAGCATCTTTGTTTCTTGTTCTTGTGAAATCTCGTACTTCGATGAAAGAATATCTAAGCACTCTTTTCGATAGCCATCCTTGTATCGATCGATTGAAATACTTTCAAATACATACCCTTTTTGAATGTTAGTATCAATTTCCGAAATCAATTTGCCAATAGATGTTGTTTTTAATCTGTCAAGATTGATTTGTTTATTTTCATTTTTGATTAATGAAACATCAATTTCATCTTTTACATCTTCTTGTTTTCCTTTTTTCATACATGTAAAACATAATGGTTTACTGTTTTCTTGACTCAGCATGAAACCGACTCTTGCAATATCAAAATTATTAAATTTATCCGAAAATACAGATGTTGGAATTTCTTGATTAACATGATAAGAATTATGCAAAATTACTTCCATGAATCTCTGTGGTGACATTTCCTTCACTCGATCTAAAAGATGTGGATCATTATTTACATTTAAGAACTCAAAATAGTCAGATGGAAGCAAATTGTTCCATACTATAATGCTCTTATGATTATCACCATTAAGAAAATTTATTATTTCTTTGTACGAAAATCCAAATTTTAAATATGTCTTAATCGGTATCCGAGGTTTTAAAAAATAATAAATAGAATCCATTGTATCCATTTCAATATCACAAATAATAGCCATTAAAATTGTTATAATGATAAAGACAAGTCTTACATTAAACGGTGATTCACTTCTGAGTAAACATAAGATTAAATGAATAGAAATTAGTGTTATCATTAAAATTGTAATACTTATCATTTTCGAGATTTCTCTTAAATTGGGTTTCATATTAAATCCTCCTGTTAAAAATCTTAACTTTTAAGTTTTTTCATTATAGATATCTTCATATCATTTATTCCATATTTCAAGATTATACAACAATACGATAGTACAAAGTTTGTACTATCGTATAGAATCTTACATTTTCAAATTATTAATAATTCCATCATATTTTAATAATTCTTCCATTGCTTTGATTGATACATCCGTATCGAGTGTATGTTGTTTTTCTTTTTTATCATACATATTATCTCGAAGTGTTTGCAAGATGGTAAGTATTTTTGTTTCTTGTTCTTGCGACATCTTGTATGGTGAAGAAATAATATCCAAGCACTCTTTTCTGTATCCATCCTTGTATCGATCAATTGAAATGTTTTCAAATACATACCCTTTTTGAATCTGCGTATCAATCTCAGAAATTAATTTGCCAATGGCTGTTGTGTTTAATCTGTCAAGATTAATTTGTTTGTTTTCATTTTTGATTGATGAAACATCAATTTCGTCTTTTACATCTTCTTGTTTTCCTTTTTTCATACATGTAAAATATAATGGTTGTCCGTTTTTTGCATCCATTACACAATCCATTCTTGCAATATCAAGATCATCAAATTGATCCGAAAATACAGATGTTGGAATGACTTGACAACAAGAATAAGAATTATTCAAAATTACATCCATTAATCGCTGTGGTGATATTGTCTTTACACGATCCAAAAGATGCGGATCATTATTGACATTTAGAAACGCAAACCCGAAACCTGGAAGCAAATTATTCCATACTGTAATGCATTTCCTCTGATATGGAAAATACCATTTGTAATCTCGAAGTCTTGCATTACTTTCTTTATATTCCAACAAACTTTCAAGATCATTTCTTGTGAGTGGTAACTTCATATTAGATATACCACTAGTTTCTGTTACCTGAAACGAAAATGTTGTTCCATGATTCATTAGATCTACAAGTTCTGCAATGGTCATGAGACTGTTTTTTACTGGGATTTCTTCATCATCAATCCAAATAGTTTTAACATACACATCGTCGCAAGAAACCAAACTTATTGTTTCTTTGTACGAAAATCCAGATTTCAAATAGGTTTCCATTGAAATCCGTGGTTTCAAAAATCGATAAATACATACTTCAAGATCTTCAATTTCTATATCTAGCATAATCGTACATATAGAAAATATAATCAAGCACAAAAGTACACTACCAATAATAAGTCCATTTCTCAAAATGAATGAAAGAACTCCACTAACAATAATCGGTATAGTAATAATTGCAATTGCTAACCATTTCGAAATTTTATCCAAATCATGCTTCATTTTTAACTCCTCCTGTGAAAAATCTTTTCCTTATTTTTCTAGATTCTATCTATTTTTTTTCATTTATTCCATCTTTTTCAAAAATACCATAGCATCATTGTTCGAATCAGCTACAGTTCCATCTTCAGTTCTCCATCAATTCCATCAAACTTCAACAAATCTTGCATTGCCTTAATGGTAATTTCTTTTTGCAATGATTGTTCTGCATTTTTGACATTGATTAAATCATTTTCAAGCTTCTCCAAGATTTCCATAATATCTTTTTCTTCTTTCTCTGTTAGTGTTTCATGAAGATTAAGCATATTCAAACATTCCTTTTTGTATCCATCTTTGTATCGATTGATTGAAATGGTTTTGAATACATATCCATTATCAAGTTTTTGGTCAATCTCTTGTATTTTTCTCGAAATTGAACAATCTTGTAATGTTTGCAGATGCTTATTTTGTGCAATGTGGATTTCTTGCAAGATATGTTCTGGAGAGCAAGAATCAAGTGGCTGCCATTCTTGTCCAACTTTTGCTTGCTTGAAATCGAAAGAATCAAATGCTGACAAATCATTTTTAAGTCTAGCTTTTTTCTTCTTAAACATTGCATAAACGAAATCTTTTTTATCGAGAGCCATAATCCGATCAAGCATTTGTTCATCATTATTATTTTTATTAATAAACCGAATCTGTTTGTTTGGAATAAGTCGATTTCGTACAAAAATACTTTTAACTGGAACTTGACATATATATTCACCACGTTTAAATTGATCGGATAATTGTTTGCTTGAAATTGAAAAAATTGTAGTAGGTGTTTTAGAATATAATGAATTTTCTTCTATTTCACCTTGAACATGAACAATATCATACATTTTTAGCATCTTTTTAATTTCTTTCCAATCAGAGATTATATCAAAAACTTGATTATTTGTTATCATTTTTTCAACAATAATTTCGATCTTATCATCAACTATACAATATTCGAATCCTGCTTTCTTAAATGTTCTTATTGATAACATCTTCGGTAAATTTTCGTACAAGTATTCGTATAAATCATTATAATCGTTACATCTAACCATTACAAAATACGCAAATCCCAAACAGTAGTATAAAAAAAATATAATCCATAACATCCCAAATCTATTTGTAAAAATAGATGTACCAATTGCACAAACTGTAAATATTGCAATTCCAATTTTGATATTCCGTGCAATATTCTTGCTCATTTCGTTTCTTGTTTTCATGTTAACTCCTCCTTTTTTTCAAAATGCCATAGTACTATCTACCATGGCACTCTCATTATTTTTTCAATCAATTCTTCTTCTCTTTCTTTTGTCATAATGAACACTCCTTTGTTATATTTTTTCTTGCTTTTTCTCTTGTATTATACCTATAATATTTTAATTCATTCCATTATTTGCATTTTTCTTACTTAATTGTATCTCATGAATTTTTCAATTTTCGTATTGATATCTTCAGCCTTTTGAAAATCGGTGTTCTTCATTTTGTAAAATGAAATGTATCCATACGGAAACATAGATTGTATGTCTTGTGGAATAAACTCAATATCTCCGTAATGATCTTCATTATCGTCTCCTAGACAGTATCTAAGCGAACTATGATTATTGACAAGACGCATCGTGCCATCCAATCCATCTTCTAGTGCAAAACATTTATGGTCTGTATCTAAGTATTTAAGTACAATTTCATCAAATATTTCAGAGAAATCGCAGTCCTCATTTTCTTCTAGATTGTATTCTTTCAAATCATGTGTTTCAATGAATTCCATCATTTTTTCAAAATCTTTTTCTTCAATTTCGAATGTATGTTTATATATGAAATAGATACCTTCGTCCTCATAAGTTGTATGCCATTGAAAAAATACTTCCATGACTGGCATGAATCCATCTGTGTCTTTGATAAATTGTCCATTTTCAAACTTGTATCCAAACCGTGCAGCTTCTTCTTGTAATTTCTGTAATTTTTTGTTGTAATCGTTCATGTTTTGACTCCTTTAATCTATTATTTTTCTTTCATTCTATCTTTATTTTATCATATTTATTGACAATTGTCAAGAAAACAAAATCTCGAAATGCATCGTAAATGGCACAAGAGTTTTGTCTCATGCCATTTCTTTTATTTTTTTCAAGATTGCCTTATATATATTTTTTACACTTGTATCTTCTTCATTTTCTATTTTTAATTTTAGTAATGCTTTGAATGCATCAGGTGCTTTTTTGAGCGTGGAAATATATTCATCTTTGTATTTACAGATAAAGCCTTTTGAAGAAATCAATCGTAGTAAAATATTACAATCTGTAAGTTCAATGATATCTTTGTTCTTTATACTCTCAAAAATACACTTCGATTCGGCATCAGTCAGTGTGTAATCATCATTATATAGTTTTGGTAAGATATTGTTTGCGATCAAATGATTCTGACTAAGTATGATTTTACATTTTTTTTGACTATTTATTGATAAAATATAGGATTTATTGTTACAAGATTGATATCTTAGTACTTCGTATTTATATACAAGTTCTTTTATAATATTATTGATTTCCTCATCTGTATAATTTTTATATGGAATGATATCTTGTTGTTTATTAATTGGATTACTTGATACTATTTTTCTTCCTTTTAAATAATTTGTAAGTTTTTTTATTGTAATATATCCATTAGGGTTAATTTTTAAGAACTCGATTATATCATGTGCAAGAAATGTTTCTTTTAGTTGTTTTAATTCTTCTTTGGTGTCCTTTTTCGCATTTTGCCATGTTTTTTCAATTTCTGTAATTGCATTTTCAATTGTTTCAAGCCATAATTTTCTTGTATCAAAGAGATTTCTTGCAACTTCAATATGTGTCTTAAAATGTTGATTGGATATAGGCTCAATTATATCCATATACATTGAACCATTTAATAATCCTTTATCGGATTGTAAATGTAATTGTTTATTTTTACAAAGTTTAATCAATAAATCTTTGCATTCTTGAAAATCATCTGTTTCTTGTAATTTAAGAAATCGTTTCATGTTTTTCGATGTAAATACAATATGCATTCCATTTTCATCAAGTATCCATTCAATATCATTTGTTTTTATACGAATCGCTCCACTATCAATTACATTTGCAAATATAGATATTTGTTGGTTTTTTATTTTAGGCAATCCAGTAATTAATCTTGAATATTTATTATTATATGCCTCGTACAACTGTAAAACTTTTCTTTTTAATATTTTATCTTCAATTTTAAAAGTTTGTTTGAATAATTTTTTTGTTATATCTGCAATTATATCATTTTGTACATCTTCATTTAATTCTTTTAATTTAATTTTTGTAATAATATTATTTTTATCGTATATATGTGGCATATAAGATGAAAAATTGCAAAAATCAAAAAGATTAATTATTTTCGAATGCTCAAAAAAGTCAATTTGAATATTTGTTTCTTTGACATGAATAATATTTGAGCGAAATTCTTTATTCAATGTAGTTTCAATTTCTTTCAAAAATTTATTTGAAAAAATATTCTTTTGATAAGAATTTAAAATACTTTCATTATATTCATTAATATATCGTTGCAAATATGTTTCTAATGTATTATATAAATATGCTGTTTTTTGTGCAATTGTTTTTATAGTTTCTTTTGATTTATAAGTTGTTGGTATTCCATCAATTGTAAATGTAAAACAAAATCGATCATTAATGATCTCAATTTTTTCAATTTCAATTCTTACATATTTTCGATTCAATTTTTCTATCGTTTCTTCTTTCGTTTCTTCGAACTTTTGCACAAATTTCTTATATGCAGACTGTTTTTTCTTCTTTTGATTTCCCATCATTTTTCTCCTTATTCCATGTCGCATAGAACAAATATATCAAATCTGTTTTTGTTTCTTTTATTTTTTCTTGCATTTATTCTATATCGCTAGAGTGATACATCATACTATTTTTATCATTCTTCTTTCAGTATTCCATTCAACTTTTTCTCAATATTTTTCGATAAAACTTCTTCGTTGCTTCATAAGTTTCTGTCTCTCGTTTCATCTTGACTATTATCTTGAATTGTTCTGGTCCAGATTTGAGTAATTGTAAATATGTATCTCCGTATTTTGCCATGAAACCTTTCAAGGATTGAAATTTTAATAGAATTAAATATTCCTTCACATCAAGAATATCTTTCTTCGCATATTTTTCGAAAATCCATTCTGCTGTATAATCATTCCATTCTTCTGTCGTATATTCATCAACATAAGAGATCTTTATTTCTTCAAGATCTTTGTTTCCAAGTTCAATTGTCTCAAACTTTCCATAGTGTCCATTATGTGAGCGTGTTATTAAGACATCTTCTCTTATAAGTTTCTTGATAACACGCTTAATTTCGTCTGCAGAATAAGTTTCGTATCGAATGCGATGATCAATGCCATGGATGTATGTACTTAGCTGTACTTGATTTCCTCGCATATACTGTGTAATTGCATTTTCTGTAATATACTCTTCATTGAGTCTTACAAACTCCACGATATCATGTGCAAGAAAATGAGTGCTGATTTCATGGAAACTTGCAGATTGAGTGCTTTTGATTTCATGGAACTTTCGGTTTAGCATGAAAATTAGATTATCGATCCACTTTTCTTGTTCATTGTATGGATCATTTATCAAAATTTTTTCTCCCAAATATCGAAATGTGGTATGGCCCATGAATAGACCATCTCCTACAAGATCTGATAGTACAACATTATTTCTTTTCAAATATTCCAAGAGTTTAATCTTTGCATCTTGAAACTCCGAAGAACAGATGGTATTGTATCGCTTCTCGAACTTTCCAAGAAGAGAAACGGCAATTGTTCCATTTGATTTATCGAGATGAATCTGATCATTCGATGCGCAAAGATGCACGATATTTCCACAATGAAATGTATATTTAAGTGGTTGTGGCTTAACATTTTCATTGTACAAATACTTACATTCTTTTTCTTTGAAAGTATTGTATATACTTTCTTTCTTTTCTTCTATTGTTTTTTCTTGAACTTTATCTAATACAAACATTGTCTTTAACAAGTATGTAACAATTTCTTCCGAACTTTTTTCCAACATTTTCTCTATCTCACATGTAAGTTTGACATTTGTTGGTATCTGATAGGTATTCCAAATTTTTTCATAAGTTGTGCTAATGAACGATTTATAGTTCCAACATTTTTCCAACTTTTCTTCATATAAGAATCCATCTTCAATTGTACCAAGCTTGATACTATGTTCTGTAATTTTAACAATCATGCCTGTTTCTTGCATTTCTTCTTGCACTTTCTCTGTCAATTTTTCAAAGAAATCGTTTGGAAGTCTATTCTGAAGCATCTTAAACATTTGTGTTTCAATTTTTTCATGCATATTTTCAATATATACATTCATACAAGTATCAACAATTTCTCCAAGATAGATACGAGTTGGAAGAGATTTCGGATTAATAACAATTCGAATACGTGTGACATCTCGAAGTGTAATGTATAATTCGCTACGTCCTTTTTTTATAAAATTGAAATTTCTGACAGCGAGGAACATAGGATCATTTTGTAAAATCTTTTTCAATTGTTGCTTAATTTCGTTACCATGATTTGTAATGAATAGTCGATATTCACTCTTTTCCATTGAATTACCCATTTCGTATTTTTTGATCATTCGTTTTTCTTTTATTTTATCATATTTATTGACAATTGTCAAGGTGTATGCATAATTAATTGAAAGTATCTGATAATTCGATAGAATTTTATATACAAAAACATCCACAGCATATTTTGCTATGGATGAATAATTAATGTCCTCGAAAATTGAGGCAATCGGCCTAGGAACGATTGGATAAATAATGTTCTTTGCGTTGAACAGAAAAGTATATAAATACACACCTTCATTATACCTTAATATTATATAAAACATGAAAAATAATTATTCCAATTTTTTGAAAAATTTTTCATTATTTTTTCGAAACCTTTTTCAGAATTTCTTTCAAGAATTTTTTCATGAATGCATTGTATTCTGTGTCAGATTAAATAGCATCATGTAATCTTTCATGGTAAGATTCATTTTCTTCTCATAGTGAACGCTCTCGGCACTGAAGTACCGAGCATCTATTCTAATAGTCCATTATTTTTATAGTTGAATGAACAACTTTA
>ENA-USUG01001935-USUG01001935.1-human-gut-metagenome-genome-assembly--contig:-NODE-1935-length-33078-cov-7.516409_pt1 | contig 33078 bp, 20 predicted proteins | sample MGYA00250059_ERZ773394 | MGnify/ENA primary metagenome ERZ773394 (study PRJEB29103, sample SAMN06111957) | human gut metagenome | biome: human gut; feature: ankylosing spondylitis patient; material... | reverse complement strand
CATATTTACTTCTATGCCTATTGGGCATCGGTAGCGTTTCCGGCGCAGGACAAACCAAACAGCCACAAAAGATAGGTTGGCCGACCAGGAGCTGCAAAAATACGCCTGCATCATCGTGGACGAGGCCCAGTTCCTCACCAAGGAGGAGGTCTACTATCTGGTGCATCTGGTGGACGACTGCAACATTCCCGTCATCTGCTACGGTCTGCGGGCGGACTTCAAGGGCGACCTGTTTCCCGGCAGCTATCACCTGCTGGTGCTGGCGGACAAGCTGGAGGAGGTCAAGACCATCTGCTGGTGCGGCAAAAAGGCGGCCTTCAACGCCCGCTTTGACGATCAGGGCCACGTGCTGAAGGAGGGCGAGCAGGTGGTGCTGGGCGCCAATGACCAGTATATTGGGCTGTGCCGCCGCCACTGGATGGCGGGCGATCTGGGGCCGGATTTCCACCGGCTGCGGAAATGATCTGCACGCTGTGTCCCCGCCGCTGCGGCGCGGAGCGGACGGAGGAGGAAGGCCGCGGCTTTTGCGGCATGCCCGCGGGTATTCGCGTGGCCCGCGCCGCCCTGCATATGTGGGAGGAGCCGCCCATCTCCGGCACACACGGCAGCGGAACGGTGTTCTTCTCCGGCTGCACCCTCCGGTGCGCCTACTGCCAGAATGGCTCCATCTCCGCCGGAGGCTACGGCAAGGCCATCACCACGGCGCACCTGCGGGAGATCTTCGAGACGCTCATCGCCCAGGGCGCCCACAATATCAATCTGGTGACCCCCACCCATTTCCTGCCGTGGATCCTGCCTGCGCTGGAGCCGAAGCTGAGTGTCCCCGTGGTGTATAACTGCGGCGGCTACGAGTCGGTGGACACCCTGCGGCAGCTGGAGGGCAAGGTGGATATCTACCTGCCCGACCTGAAATACGCCGACGACGCGCTGGCGGGCACGCTGTCCGCCGCGCCGGATTACTTCCCCGTGGCCAGGTTGGCCATCCGGGAGATGGTGCGCCAGACCGGCCCCTGTGTGCTGGAAAACGGCCTGCTGAAGCGGGGCGTGGTGATCCGCCATCTGGTGCTGCCGGGGCACATGGACAACACCCGCCGCTGCATCGACTGGGTGGCGGAGACGTTCCGGCCCGGTGAGGTGCTGTTTTCCCTCATGAGCCAGTACACGCCCCAGGAGAGCGCGGAGGGCTCACTGGCCCGCCACGTGACCCGCTCGGAGTACCGCTCCGCCGTGGCGTACATGGAGAACTGCGGCATTCTGGACGGCTTCACCCAGGAGCGCACCGCCGCCAGAGCGGAGTATACCCCGCCGTTTGATCTGACCGGCGTGTGATACCGGGCGCGCCGTTTTTTCGCGGCGGGGAAATTCTCCGCCATAGAGACGAAACATTTCCGCTGAAAAGTATCACTCGTTCCATACATTTAGCACAATTACACAAAATTTTTCCATGATTTTTGTAAGTTTTTATTGCATTTATCCCGCCAACCTGCTAATATGAACCTATCAGAGGAGAGGGCGTCATCCCTCTACATCCAACGGAAACGCAGGAGGTTTCATATGAGCTATCCCACCACCGGCCACGAGGTCTACGTGAGCCTGAACCTGTCCAACACCATGCTGACCGGCATCGGCAAGGGCACCATCACCCGTGAGGAGGTGTCCGTGGACTATCTGAAGGATCTGTTCTCCCGCCACGGCGTTATCGTCTCCGCCAAGCCGGAGCAGGCGCGCCTGCTGCATCTGGTCAACGAGCAGTACGACCTGAAGCTGGAGATCCCCGAAAAGCTGAAGCTGTTCCAGCTCAGCGAGCAGCATCGCCGTCTGGTGGTCATCAACGTCAGCGGCCTGCGCCGCAGCGGCGGCTCCCTGCTGCCCTCCTATACCGAGGAGGAATTTGCCGAGGCCACCTTCTCCTTCGTCAAGTACTATGTCCAGAGCGAGCATTACGACGAGCTGAAGGAGCGGGTAAAGAAGCTGGAGTTCGAGCTGGAGCAGGAGCTTGCCTGGCGCAACCGCACCGACGAGGAGCAGGTGTAATAATTGGCATGAAATAGGAGGGGGACGGCGCAGCCGTCCCCTCAGCCTGTCAAAGAACGCCAGCTCTCGCATAACGAGAACTGGCGTTCTTTGACAGGCTGTGCAAAAGAAAAAAGCCTGCAACGCAGGCTTTTTTCTTTTGCTTCTTTATTTCTTGATCTCGTTGAACACTTCCGCCATGTCCATGTCGTACATGTGCTGGAGCATGCGGGTGACCATGTTGCTGTAGCCCCACTCGTTGTCGTACCAGGCGATCAGCTTCACGAAGTCCTGATCCAGCATGATACCGGCGGTCTCGTCGAATACGCAGGGGCAGGGATTGGCGATCATATCGGTGGACACCACCTGATCCCGGGTATAGCCGATGATACCCTTCATGTACGTCTCGGAGGCGTGCAGGATCTCATAGCAGATATCGGCATAGGAGGCGCTGGTGCTGAGGCGGGCGGTCAGATCCACCACGGACACGTCGGCAGTGGGAACGCGGAAAGCCATGCCGGTCATTTTGCCCTTCAGGGAGGGGATCACCCGACCCACGGCCTTGGCGGCGCCGGTGGAGGTGGGGATGATGTTGTTGAGGATGGAACGTCCGGTGCGCCAGTCGCTGCCGCCGCGGGAGTCGACAGCCTTCTGCTTGGCGGTGGAGGCGTGGATGGTGGACATGAGGGACTGCTCGATGCCGAAGGTCTTGTGGATCACGTAGGCCAGCGGGGCCAGGCAGTTGGTGGTGCAGCTGGCGTTGGAGATGACCTTCATGTCGGGGCGATACTCGTCGCTGTTGACGCCGTAGACAAAGGTGGGGGTGGCGTCGTCCTTGGCGGGGGCGGTGAGGATGACCTTCTTGGCGCCGCCCTTGAAGTGGCGGCTGGCCTTGTCGGTGGTGTTGTTGGCGCCGGTGGACTCGATGATGTACTCGGCCTCACTGTCGGCCCAGTTGATCATGGCGGCGTCAGACTCGCTGTACACCTTGATTTTATGACCGTTCACGATCAGGTCGCCGCCGGCATGCTCCACCATGCCGGGGAAGTTGCGGAATACCGAGTCGTATTTCAGCAGGTACACCATATAGTCGATATCCGCTTTCCGCAGGTTGATGCCGCGGATGTCGAAGGTCTCCGGGTTTTCGCACATAATACGCAGGACGATGCGTCCGATACGGCCGAAGCCGTTGATGCCGATCTTGATAGCCATGTTGTTTTCCTTTCCACGTTCGTTGTGCCGCCGTGCGGCCCCTTTTTTGTTCCATTGTACATTATAATACGGAACCGGTGGATTGTCTCCCTCTGAAACGAAGAATAAATGTAGAAAAAATGTTACCGTTTTTGTGCATTTTGGCGCATTTTCATAACTTTTAGCACGGTATAAGTGGAATGTTCCATACATTCTTGACTATCCCGGCGGCGTTGTCGGCCGTCCCCTGCCCCGATATTTCGACTTGCGAACTATTTTGCGGGAAACTTTGGGATTTTCCCACGGTTAGCATATGTTCCATTCATAATTGTAACAGAAACGTAAATTTTTCGCCCCAGCGATTGATTTGAAAATGAAGTGGTGGTAAACTAAAACGTCAAAGACGCGGCATTTGCCGCTTTGGAGCTTTGTGGCGCGCCTTGCGGCGCAGCAGAAAGGAAGAAGTTCGTGCCTGCCTTTAGTGTAAAAAAACCGCTGACCGTCTATGTGGTGACGCTGGCGATCCTGATTCTGGGCGTGGTGGCCTATCTGAAAATGACCCCCGACCTGATGCCCAACATGGACTATCCCTATGTCATCGTCGTCACCAGCGACCCCGGCGCAAGCCCGGAAAGCGTGGAGAAGAACATCACCAAGCCTCTGGAAAAAGCGCTGGCCACGCTGGATCAGCTGAAGGAGATCCAGTCCTCCAGCCAGAACAGCGTCTCCATGGTGGTGATGGAGTTCGAGGACGGCGCCGACATGAACGCGCTGGGCATTGATATCCAGCAGCAGGTGTCCACGGTGCAGGGTCAGTGGGACGATACCGTGTCCTCCCCCTATATTCTGAAGGTGAACCCCTCCATGATCCCCGTGATGGTGGCCGCCATCAGCAGCAGCGACATGGATGTGGGCCAGCTCAGCGACTTCGTGGACAGCGAGCTGACCGGCAAGCTGACGGGCATCACCGGCGTGGCCAGCGTGGAGATCATGGGCACCATGGATCGCGAGATGCACGTGGTGCTGGACGAGGAGAAGATGGCCGCCCTCACCGAGACCATCCGCGAAAAGGCGGGCAAGGAGTTGGACAAGGCCGCCGGCAAGCTGTACAGCGCCAAAAAGGAGGTCACCGATGCACAGGAAGCGCTGGATAAGGGCATTGCCGAAGCCGCCGACGGCATCGGCGACGGCGTGACCGACGCACTGAACAAGGCGGTGGACGCTCTGAAAGACGCCCTGAACACCACTCCCGCCATGTCGGAGGAGGAGAAGGCGCTGCGCCAGAGCATCGCCGACGATCAGGCCGCCATGACCGCCAACAACGAGAAGATACAGGCCAATCTGGGCATCATCGCCGACCCCGACGCCACCGATGAGGACAAGGCCGCCGCTCAGGCGGAGAACGAAGCCCTGTCGGCGGAGAATCTGGCGCTGGCCCAGCGTGTGACGGAGAACACCCGGACCCTTACCGCGCTGGTGGCTCAGCGGATGGAGGATCAGCTGAAGCAGGGCGTGGACGAGATGGAAAAGACCATCAAGGATATCGAGGACTTCCTCAACGACCCCAAGCGGTTTGACTCGCTGGGCAGCCAGATCTCCGACGGCGTGGAGTCCGCGCTGGACGGCGTGCTGCTGATGACCGAGGGCAACGTCCAGCTGAAGCTGGCCCTTCAGCAGATCGAGCAGGGCGAGGAACAGCTGGCCCAGACCCGCAAGCAGGTGCTGGAGCAGCTGGATCTGGACGGCATGCTGTCCGTCTCCATGGTGGAGCAGCTGCTGACGGCGCAGGATTTCTCCATGCCCGCCGGGTACATAGACGATAACGCCGGCGTCAGCTACATGGTGTCCGTGGGCAACGAGATCCGCACCAGCGGCGAGCTGGAGGATATGGTGCTGTTCGATCTGGGCATCGACGGCATGGAGCCCATCCGCCTCAGCGACGTGGCCACCGTGTTCTATACCGACAACTCCGATGAAATTTACGCCAAGCTCAACGGCGAAAACGGCATCATCGCCTCCTTCACCAAGCAGTCCAACTACGCCACGGCGGAGGTGTCCGACAACATCACCGCCCGTCTGGAGCAGCTGACGACCCAGTACCCCAACATCAGCTTCAAGCCCCTGATGGATCAGGGCGACTATATCCACCTGATCGTGGATACCATCGTCTCCTCCCTGCTGTGGGGCGCGCTGTTCTCCGTGGTGGTGCTGTTCCTGTTCCTGCGTGACTGGCGGCCCACCCTCATCACCCTGATCTCCATCCCCACCAGCGTGATCTTCGCGGTGGTGCTGATGTACTTCACCGGTGTTACCATCAATATGATCTCCCTCAGCGGCCTGCTGGTAGCGGTGGGCATGCTGGTGGATAACTCCGTGGTGGTCATTGAGAATATCTACCGGCTCCGCGCCAGGGGCGCCACGGTGGTGCAGGCCGCCGTGTCCGGCGCCCAGCAGGTGCTGGGCGCTATCGCCGCCAGCACCCTGACCACCGTGTGCGTGTTCGCCCCCATCGTGTTCGTGGAGGGCCTGACCCGCCAGATGTTCACCGATCTGGCCCTGACCATCACCTATTCCCTGCTGGCCAGCCTTCTGGTGGCGCTGACGCTGGTGCCCTCCATGGCCAGCGGCATGCTCCAGCGTCCGCTGGAGCAGAAGCCGGGCCTGCTGGATAAAATTTACCCCGCCTACAAAAAGACCATCCTCTGGTCGCTGAACCACAAGGCGGCGGTGCTGGGCGGCGCGGTGGCGCTGCTGGTGCTGACCTGCGCGGTCACGCTGAGCCGGGGCTTCAGCTTCATGCCGGATATGGATATGAACAGCGTCAGCGTTACCGTTGCCATGCCGGAGGACTGCACCCGCGAGGACGCTGTGGCCTACACCGACGAGGTGGCCCGCCGCTGCATGACCATCGAGGGCGTGGACGCCGTGGGCGCCATGATCCAGGGCAACAGCAGCATGAGCCTGATGTCCTCCTCCGGCGGCGAGTATGACGCGGAAATCTACATCACCTTGCCGGACGACTACTCCGGCAACAGCGTGGGCAAGGAGATCGAGGCCCTGTGCGCCGACATGGACTGCACCGTCACCGCGGCCAACGTCATGTCCGGCATGATGAGCTACGTCACCGGCAGCGGCGTGTCCCTGACGGTATACAGCGAGGATATGGAGACGCTGCAATCCACCGCCAAGGCCATCGCCGCCCGCATCGGGCAGGTGGAGGGCACCGCCGACGTGTCCGACGGTCTGGAGGACGCGGCGCAGGCGCTGCACGTGACGGTGGACCGCACCAAGGCCATGGAGCACGGCATGACCGTAGCCCAGATCTACATGCAGGTGGCCGCCGCCCTGAACACCAGCACCTCCGGCACGGAGATGGAGCTGGACGATTCCTCCATGCAGCTGATCATCCAGCAGGACGAAAGCAGCAATTACACCGTGGAGACGCTGCCGGAGCTGAAGATCGACCCCGACAGCACCATGTCCTCCGCCATGAGCGGCGGCAGCAGTTCTTCGTCCTCCTCCCTGTCGTCCCTGTCCGGCAGCGGCGACGAGGATACGGACAGCAGCTTCCTGCTGAAGGATGTTGCCACGGTGGAAAAGACCGTCAGCCTGAATACCATCAACCGGGATCAGCAGCGCCGCTGCGTCACCGTCACCGCCGCCATCGCCGAGGGCAATAACGTCACCCTGGTGTCCGATCAGGTGACCAAGGCCGTGAACGCCATGGAGCTGCCGGAGGGCGCGTCCATCGAGTTCAACGGCGAGAGCGAGCAGATCATGGACGCCATGGGTCAGGTGATGCTGATGCTGCTGCTGGGCATCGTGCTGGTGTACTTCGTCATGGTGGCCCAGTTCCAGTCCCTGCGTGAGCCGTTCATCGTCATGTTCACCATTCCGCTGGCCTTCACCGGCGGCTTTCTGGCCCTGCTGCTGACGGGCACGGAGATGAGCGTCATCGCCCTGATCGGCTTCGTCATGCTGGTGGGCATCATCGTCAACAACGGCATCGTGCTGGTGGACTACATCAACCAGCAGCGTCTGGCGGGCATGGAGCGCCGCGACGCCATCATCGACGCCGGCGTCACCCGCCTGCGGCCCATCCTCATGACCTCCCTGACCACCATTCTGGGTCTGATCGTCACGGCGCTGGCGAAAAACGCCGGTACGTCTCTCATCCAGCCGGTGGCGCTGGTGTGCATCGGCGGACTGCTGTACGCCACGCTGATGACGCTGTTCGTGGTGCCCTGCATGTACGAGCTGGTCAGCAAGAAGAAGCTGCGCAAGGTGGACGAGAGGGAACTGGAGATTCTGGAGGATTAAAACAGCCGGCAATGAAAGCCTGTCATTGCGAGCCAGTGCTCACACTGGCGTGGCAATCCGTTTCTTGACAGTGCGGGGGAAGCCAAGATGGATGCTACGGCGGCATAGCCGCCGCGATCGGCACTAAAAATATGCCACCGGCATATTTTCTTAGCGTGCCGACGCCGGAAAAATGATTTGAATGTTCGCGGCGTCCGCGCCGCGAACTCTGCGAGGCATTGCCGTCGTATTATGATAATTGCGTAGGGGAGGGGTTCTGCCCCTCCCTTTCGGTTTGCAGTGGTGCCACCGATAGGAACTTCGTAGGGGCCGATAGAGTCGTCGGCCCCTACAGGGTTCTACCACACTATTTTGGCGGAATGGATCCCCCCGCCACCACGGTCGAAAAAAGGCGGGCGGGGGTTGACTTTACCCCCTCCGTGCCCTTATAATATACCATGTATCAGAATATACGGCCTGTTGATCCGGTGTAACCGCTGCCCCACGGCTCCCCTTCGGGGGCAGGCAGCGGTGAAAAAGAAATGGGGACAAACCCCGCGCGACCGGCACTGTGAGCGCAAGAAGGCGTCTGAAGCGGCGAAATTCGCCGCCGGGAGGAAACTCCGCCATTGCAGATATCCGTCTGTGAGAAGGTAAGGCGACAACGGGAAGCGGCAACGCTTCGCGGCGCGAGTCAGGAGAATTGCACCGTCCAGGGCCATATGCAGCGGGCGCACTCTCCGTATGCAATACGAGCAGACAGCACGCTGATTTTTCCAGATTTTGGTGGAAAGATCAGCTTTTTTCTGCGAAAAATGCGCCGGCATCTTGGGATGTCCGGCGTTTTTTGCTGACAAAAACCGCTGGGAGAATTGAGGAAATATGAAAGAATTGCTTCAAAAATACAAAAAGGCGCTGCTGTCCGGCGCGGTGTGTCTGGTGCTGGCGCTGGCGCTGGCGGCAGGCAGCTGGGCAGCGCTGTCCGCGCCCCGTCAGCAGCCGGAGACGCCGCAGGCCAAGTCCTACCCCGGCCTGAACATCGACCAGATCGGCCTGCGGTACGACCAGCAGTCCCAGACTCAGGACAGCGCGGCAGGCGACGGCGACGGGGACGGTCAGGCCCAGCAGAAGGACACTCAGCAGGAGCCGGACACCCCGCCGGAGGAGGCTCCCCAGCCCGAGCAGATCCCCGTGGACGAGCCCGACCCCGGCCAGCAGCCGGAGGAAACGCCGGACGAAAAGCCCGGCGACAACGGCGACGGCCCCGTGGATCCCGAGCAGCCTGTGGACCCGGAGCAGCCCCAGGGACCCCAGATCGCCACCGACCTGCGCAACCGCACCATCGCGCAGGAGGAGCTGCAGAACGACATGTTCTCCTTCAAGGCCATGGTGGTCAACGGCGACGATGACACCTATCTCCGTGTGCGGGTCAACGGCAAGTGGGTCACCGCCACCGGCGACGACTTCCTGACAAAATTGCAGCTGGGCCGCAACGATATCACGCTGCTGCTGAAGCGGGGCGGCGAGACCATCAGCCGTGTGGATTACGTCATCAACTACCGGGCCTCCATGGCCGACGAGGATGACCCCACCAAGGGCGAGAATCCCCCCTCTATCCGCACCAACCTCAGCAGCGAGGTCATCGAAACCACCAACCGCAACCTGACCTTCACCGTCTGGGCCGAGGACTGGCAAGGCAACCCCCTGAACCAGAACCACGTGACCGTCACCATGGACGGCAAGGTGGTGAAGCAGAGCACCGGCTCCGGCGCGGGCGGTCTGGAATACGACCTGTTTCTGGATACCGGACTGGGCGGCGACGAGACGGAGCACGACGTGACCGTCGTGGCGTGGGACGACAACGGCAACTCCACCTATCAGCACTATAAGATCATCTACAAGGTGCGTGACGAAGGCGAGAAGATCGGCACCGCCACAGTGCGGCTGGATCTCTCCGTGCTGGGTCTGGGCGTGGTGGACACGGTGATGGACTGCGACATTTTTCAGGATCAGCCCGCCTCCTACGTGATAAAGGCGGCGCTGGAATATCTGGGCTATCGGGTGTCCTTCAGCGGCACGCTGGATGAAGGCTTCTACCTGACGCGCATTTCCCGTGCCAGCGCCTTTGAAGGGGTGGCCATCCCGGAGGAGCTGCAGAAGCTGCTGGAGCTGGATCGCAAGACGATCAAGGTGCCAAAGCCCGCCATCGCCAACGACAGTCTGGGCGAATTTGACTACACCACGGCCTCCGGCTGGATGTACAGCATCAACGGCTCCACCTATCCCGGCCGCGGCATGTCCGGATACTTCCTCAGTGACGGCGACGTGCTGACCTTGCGCTTTACGCTGGCCTATGGCAAGGATATCGGCGGCAGCACCGGCGGCGACACCGGCCCGCTGACCCGATACTGCGGCACGTGGATCGACGGCGTTTATACGCCCCGCCACACCTATCAGGACGGCAAGTGCAGCATCTGCGGCGCCATCGACCCCAACCACACCCATACGGAGACCGAGTCGGTCACCAGGGCCGCCACCTGCACCGAGCCGGGTGAAAAGACCTATACCTGCTCCCTCTGCGGCGAGAGCCATACCGAGACCATCCCCGCCACAGGCCACCACTATGAAAACGGCGTCTGCACCGGCTGCGGCCAGAGCGACCCGGCCATAAAGCCGGAGCCGACCCCTGACCCCGAGCCGGAGCCTGACCCGGAACCGGAACCCAACCCCGACCCGGAGCCAGAGCCCGGCGGAGAGGAGACACAGAATGAAAACAATGAAAATGCTGCGTAACCTGGCGGCGCTGGCCGCCGCGCTGCTGCTGGCGCTGACGCTGTGCGTCCCCGCCTTTGGCGAGACCCCCTCGTGGGGCGACTTAGCCATGGATGTCGCCGTCGCCCAGCGGGCGGAACGGGGCATAGCCGACAACCAACCCTTGCTGACGGAGGATGCCTTCCCCGCCGGAAGCTCTGTGTCCGACTGGACGGCCCTGGCCATGGCCCGCGCCGGTATCGCCGACGACTACGCCGGGTATCTGGCCCGGCTGCAGGCCTACGTGGAGCGGCAGTATGCGGAGAACGGCGGCCTTCACGCCGTGAAAGCCACGGAGTACCACCGCATCGCCCTGACTGCGGCGGCGCTGGGGGGCGACCCCGCAGCTTTCGGCACCAAGCCCGACGGAACGGCCATCGATCTGGTGGCGGAGGGCACCTACAATTGGCAAGGCGAGGAGGACTTGGGCGGACAGGGTCTCAACGGCTGGATCTTCGCCCTACTGACCATAGACGCGGTAGGCGCGGAAGTGCCCGCCGACGCCCGGTACAGCCGTCAGGATATGCTCGATGCCATCGTCTCCGCCCAGCTGCCCGACGGCGGCTTCTCCCTTGGCGGCGGCGCCATGGATGTGGACATCACCGCCATGGCCTTGCAGGCGCTGGCTCCCTATCAGGAGCAGTATCGGGAGGTTATCGACGCGGCGCTGAATGCCCTGTCGGCGGCCCAGACGGTCACCGGCGGCTTTGAAAGCTGGGGCGCCCAGAGCAGCGAAAGCTGCGCCCAGGTGATCCTGGCGCTGACGGCGCTGAATATCGACCCCACGGCAGATGAGCGCTTTCAGAAGAACCAGCGCAACGTGGTAGAAGCGCTGATGGACTTCCGGCTTTCTGACGGCGGCTTCGCCCACGAGAAGGACGGCCCGCTGGACGCCATGGCCTGTGAGCAGGCCATGCAGGCGCTGACCGCCATGGAGCTGCGGCAGCAGGGCGAGGGCCGGTTCTTCGACCTGACCGCCGCCCATCCCGTCCAGCTGGAAACGACCCCGGATACTGACACAGAGACCCCCGCTGAGAGCGGCGGCTCCTTCCCCGTTCTGCCTGTTGTATTGATCGTCATCGCCGTCGTTATTGCGATGGCGCTGGTACTGGTACTGAAAAAGAAAAGAGAGAACAACGTATGAATGACATTACGACCACCATCTTAAAATCCATCAACAGCGTCATCGCCGGTAAGGAAGCGGTGGTGGAAAAGGTGCTGATGGCGATTTTATCCGGCGGCCACGTGCTGCTGGAGGACGTGCCCGGCGTGGGCAAGACCACCCTGGCCATCAGCTTTGCCCGGACGCTGGGACTGGATACCCGCCGCGTGCAATTCACGTCGGACACCATGCCCTCGGACATTCTGGGCTTTTCCGTCTATAACCGGGACACCGGCAATTTCGACTATAAGCCCGGCGCGGTGATGACTAATCTGCTGCTGGCGGACGAGATCAACCGCACCTCCAGCAAGACCCAGTCGGCGCTGCTGGAGGCCATGGAGGAGTACCACGTCACCGTGGACGGCCAGACCTACCCCCTGCCGGAGCCCTTCGTGGTGCTGGCGACGCAAAATCCGGTGGGCTCTGCCGGTACACAGCTGCTGCCCGCCGCCCAGCTGGATCGCTTCCTCATCCGTACCTCCATGGGCTATCCCGACGCCAAGAGCCAGATCGACATTCTGAAGGAGCGCCACCACGAGAACCCGCTGGACAAGCTGACGGCGGCGGTGAGCCGTGAGCAGCTGCTCTCCCTGATGAACGACGCCCGGCAGGTGCATATTTCCGACCCCGTGTATGCCTACGTGGTGGACTTGGTAACGGCCACCCGTGAAAATGAGTTTATCGAGCTGGGCGTCAGTCCCCGCGGCGCACTGGCCCTGTGCCGGATGGCGAAATCCTGCGCCTTTGTCCGTGGTCGGGACTACGTGATCCCGGAGGATGTGGCCGCCGTGTTTGACGACGTGTGCTGCCACCGTCTGGTGCTCAGCGCCAAGGCGCGCCTGCACCGGCTGTCCGCCGCCGACGTGACGGCGGAGATCGTGAAAACCGTAAAAATGCCCCAGGTGCAGGAGAAGTGACCATGACGGCTTTGCTTGTGTGGCTGGCGTGTCTGGCCTGCGCCGCGCTGTGGTACGTGCTGACCGGGGCCGCGGCGGCGCTGGCCGTGGGCGCGGCGCTGGTGGTGATCGCCCTGTGCGGTATCGTGCTGGCGCTTCTGGCCCGCCGCCGCGTCACCGTGACGCTGGACGCGCCGCAAACCGGCGTGGCCCATCACGCCTGTCCCCTGACGGTGCGGGTGGAGAACGCTTCGGCGCTGCCGCTGCCCTGTGTCCGGGTGTGGCTGCGGACGGAAAATCTGCTGACCGGACAGACCGCCGCGGCGGCACTGGCTCTGTCCGCCCCGCCAAAGCGCAGCGGCGAGAGCGCCGTCACGCTGGACGATCCCCTGTGCGGCGTATACCGCCTCAGCGTGGAAAAAACCCGTGTCTGCGACCTACTGGGTCTGGCGGGCTTCTCCGCTCCCCCGGCGGAGCGCCGGGAGTTCCCGGTGGAGCCGGATCTGATGGAGCTGCGGCTGAACCTGCCCCTGCGCACCGGCGTCAGCGACGACAGCGACAGCTATTCCCAGGAGCGCTCCGGCTATGACTTTGCCGATACCTTCCAGCTGCGGGACTATGTGCCCGGCGACAGCGCCAAGCAGATCCACTGGAAGCTCAGCAGCAAGCTGGATCGGCTGGTAGTCCGCGACCCCGGACTGCCGCTGGAGCGCAGTGTTCTGCTGCTGTGGGAGCGCCGCGCCGAAGGCGAAGCGCCCCAACAGGCCAGCGCCATGGCGGAAATGGTGATCTCGCTGGCCCGTGAGCTGCTGCGGCAGGGCGTCCGGTGCCGCGTGGCGTGGAACGACGCCGCCGGGCAGGACTGTGCCCTGTATGAGCTGGAGGACGAAAGCGCCCTGTACGATATGCTGCCCAAGCTGCTGAGCGCACCGGCGTCCCCCACGCTGGAGAGCGTGGCGGAGCTGTATCTCCGCCAGTATGGCCGGGCCAATGGCAAGACGGTGTTCGTCTCTGCCGGAGGGTGTCCCGCGCTGGAGCGTGTCTGCGACCCGGCGGAGCTGGTGGGGCTGTTCTGCGCGGCAGAATTGCCGCAGGATTTCCCCGGCCGGGGCTATTGCTTCTCCCCCGACGCGGAAGCGGCTTTGTACGAGATCGATTTGTATTAAACGGAAGCAAAACCAAAAGCCTCCCCTGTGTAAGGGGAGGTGGCAACGCGAAGCGTTGACGGAGGGGTTGTCTATTATCGTTTTATCCCCTCCGTCGGCTTTGCCGACAGCTCCCCTTGCAACAAGGGGAGCCTTGGAAATGCGTGTTATATACCCATTACCAATAGAATCCCACTTATCAAGAGGTACTCCCTTTGAAAAACGAAACCACACCCGCCCTGCGCCTGACGCCGGTTCGGGAGACAACTGCATCTGTGCCGCTGGCCGTGGCGGAGCGGAGTCTCGCGGCGCTGCCGGTCTACGGCGGTCTGCTGGGCACGCTGTGCGCCCTTTTCGGCTGGAGCGCCCTGTGGCCCGCCATGGCGGCAGGCGCGGCGGCGCTGGCATTGGCCGTATGGTGCGCCATGAGCCGTGGCTGGCGGCAGTGGCTTCCTGCGCTGCTGGCGCTGGCTGCCGCCGCGTGGTGCCTGCTGCTTCCCCAGGCGCGGGACAGCGCCGCAGGCCTTTTCAACGGCGTGCTGGCCTATGTCCAGTCACTGACGGGCCGCATCCATCTGCCGCTGGCCTGCGGGGAGACTGCGGCCCTGTGGGCGGCGCTCCCCGCCTGTATCGTGCTGGGTGCGCTGCTGGGCAGTCTGGCGGTGTACGCGCCTGCGGTCAACATCGTACTGGCGGCGGCAGGCGTGGCGCTGGCCGCTGTCAGCGGCAGCGCCGGCGGCGCGTGGTGGCTGGCGCTGCTGTGTCTGGGCGCGGCGCTGCTGTGTCTGGGCAGCCGGAGGAGCTGCCGCCGCTCCCCCGCCGTGTCCTTGTGGACGGCGGCGCTGGCGGTACTGCTGGCGGCGCTGACCGTGGGCGTCACGGTCATCACGGGGCTGGGCGCGTCGTGGAATACGACATCCGCCGGCGAGACCGTCCGCAAGGCGGTTCACGCCCTGCGCTATGAAAACGAAGCTCAGGCCATGCCGGAGGGAGATTTCTCCGCCGGTGTGGATTTTTCCGATACTCCCATGCTGGACGTGACCCTGTCCCGGCCGGAGTCCCTGTATCTGCGGGGCTTCATCGGCCAGCGCTATACCCGCGACGGATGGACGGCGCTGGACGCGGGGGAGCTGTCCCACCAGGCCAACGACGTATATTGGCTGCAAAGCGCCGATTTCTTCTCCCAGACCCAGCTGAGCCAGCTGGCGGCGCTGCTGAAGCTGGACACGCCGCAGATTGACGTGCAGCTCGACGTCTCCGGTGCGTGCCGCCGCTTCGCCCTGCTGCCCTACGAGCTGTCGGACAGCGGCGTGTGCGACCCCTATCAGCTGCGAGATACCCTGCCGGAAGGGGAAAAGCACTACGCCTACACCACCTCCGGCAACCTGACCGCCCGGGCCTATGAGCTGCTGGACGTGCTGAGCCAGCATCTGGAGGATCCCCAATTGAAGAACTATCTGGCACAGGAGACCGTCTATCGCCAGCTGGTCTATGACAACTACCTGACCATTCCGGAGGACACCCAGAAAACGCTGACGGGTTTTCTGGGCAAAGCGCCCGCCTCCATCACCTCCTACGAGGCCAAGAGCCGCATCCGCTCCTGTCTCGCGGAAATGGTGGAGTATGACGAGTCCCCCGTTGCGCTGCCGGAGGACGCCGACCCCGTCAGCAGCTTCCTGCAGGAGACCGGCCGGGGCAGCGCCGTGCAGTACGCCACGACGGCGGTGATGATGCTGCGGTACTACGGCATCCCCGCCCGGTACGTGGAGGGCTATCTCGTCACGCCTGACATGGTGTCCGGCAAGACCGGCGAGACGACCCTGACCCTGACCGCCGACGACGCCCACGCCTGGGCGGAGTACTACGAGGACGGCGTGGGCTGGATCCCCCTTGAAACGGCCGCCCCCTACCTGAACGTGATGGCGGAGTCCGACTGGCGCTGGTTCCAGCCGGATAACGACGCCGACCTGACCGGCGCCCAGGCGCAGGACGGTGGCGGAAATCAGAACAGTACGGTGCGCCACAGCACCGTGGAAATACCCGATCAGACCGCCGATCAGTCTCAGGTCATCACCATCTGGAAGGAGCTTTCCTCCACCCTCCGCAGCAGCCTGTCCCGGCTGCATGTGGGCCGGTGGCTGCTGCTCCTGCTGGCGCTGGCGCTGCTGGCGGCCATCCTGTTTGTGGTGCTGCGCCGCCACCGGACGTGCAAACGCCGCGCCGCCGCCTTTGACGGCGCTGACCGCGCCGCCGCCACCGCGGCCCTGTTCGCCTACGCCATGGAGCTGATGTGGCACGGCGGCCTGCACCGTGAAAACGGCTCGCTGCTTCAGCAGGACAAGGCCGTGTCGGACTGGGCGGGAAAGCCGGTGGACTTCCCGGCGCTGGTCTGGCTGAATGCCGAGGCCCGCTACAGTTCCCACCCCATCACCGAGACCCAGCGCAGCCAGATGCGGTACTTTGCCGACGACACGCTGCGGTGCTTCCGCCGGAAGCTGAAGCCCTGGCAGAAGCTGTATCAGAAATGGATCCTATGCATGTATTAAGGAGGAAGAGCGGAGTGAAAAAACGGATCGTATCGCTTTTCATGGCGCTGGTCATGACCCTGAGCCTGCTGCCCACCACCGCGTGGGCCGTCCAGCCGTCCCCGGCGACCACAGAGCAGACCCTGACGGAACAGACGGCGGAGGAGCCGTCCGCCGCGGAGGAAACCACCCCGGCGGAAGTCCAGCCTGCGGCGGAGAGTGCCGACACGGAGCTGACGGACGCTAACAGCTTCCTGCTGTTTGCCGCCACCAATGTGGAGGTGCTCATCGCGCCGGAGCGCGTTCCCTATCAGCCGAACCAGACGGTGCGCGAGGCGCTGTTGGCGCTGCAGAACCGTGAGGAAACGCCCCACACCTTCGACGGGCTGGAAACGGTCAACGGCTTCGTTACCGCCATCGACGGCGTGTCGGCCAACTATTCCCGCAGCGACGACAAGGGCAGCTTTGATCTGGAGCAGCGCGCCGACAGCGTGGGCGCGTTCCTGTTCCTGACCGCCTATGACACGCTGAACGAGGAGACCGCCTCGGCGCTGTGCGCGCTGGGCCGCGCCATGCTGGCGTGGCAGGAGGCGGAAAAGCCCCAGATGCAGAAGTTCGCCCGGCAGGAGTATGACGCCGCCGCCAAGGCGCTGACGGTGAAAAAGACCGCCGACGAGCTGACGGCGCTGTCCACGGCGCTGACGGAGCGGATGGAGGCCTATACGCAGTACGAAAACGCGGAGACCAAGCCGTTGAACGTGCGGTTTCTGGGTCTTACCGGCCAGCTGCTGACGGACTACACCTTCACGGCGGCGGATCCCTACGGCAACGAAAAGACCTTTACCAACGAACACCCCGCGCTGGCGGCGGGCAGCTATACCTTCACCCTGACCTCCGGCCTGAACGGCGCGTCCGGTGTCATGACGGTGGCGGAGGACGGCAGCGTGACCGTGGCGGACGAGACGCTGACGACCCTGCGCGTTCCTCAGGGCGTGGCGTGGATGGCTCAGCCGGTGCTGCGGTCAGTCAACGGCGGCGACGCGGCGGAAAACCGCTACCCGATGGAACAGGACGGTACGGTGGCGCTGGTGCCCGACACAGTGGGCCCCACCGGCGGGCTGTACCTGTACGGTGTGCCCGGCGCTGATCTGGAGAGCAAGACCTACCAGTGGAACGGCAGCAAGGTTACCCTCTGTGCCATGTATACCGACGACAACGGCAAGAAGGTCGACAAGAGCCGCAGCTGGGAATCCACCCATCAGGCGCTGGCGGACGTGCTGACCGCCGGTACACAGGGCAGCGCCCTGCGTCTGGAGGCCCGCACCGATATGGACGGCTATACGCTCTATCAGGCATGGGAGCTGACGCTGGAGCGCACCCCCACCCTCTACGGTCTCAGCGTGATGGCGGGCGGCGTTGACCAGAAGCTGGACTTCTCCGGCACCACCACGGAATACGCCTGCGTGGTCACCACGGAATCGGTGGTGCTGCGGCCTGCCCGAAACAGCAGCTATACCGTTACGGTGAACGGCGGTCAGCTTGACGGGGACGGCACGTATACCCTTCCGCTGGCGGAAGACAGCGACACCACAGCCACCATCGCCGTCACCATGCCGGAGAGCGGACGAACCACCACCTATACCCTCACCGTCACCAGAAAGGCCGCCGTCCCCCTGACGGTAAAGCACGATGATGACGTGACGGTGCGCATCTTCAACGCCGCCGGTGCGGAGATCGGCGTGGACGCCGACGGCACCTATCCCCTGACCCCCGGCGACAGCAGCTATACCTACATCGCCACAAAGAACGAGTACTACCACGCCAAGGGCATTTTCGCCGCTCCCAAGGAGGGGGACACGTCCCTGACCATCACGGCGGTCACGCCGGAGACGGACGACTACCTGACCAGCCTGAAGCTGGCGGCCAGCGCCGTCGGCACCTCCAGCGTGTATCTGCCCGCGGAACAGTTCCGTGCCGGCACCCACGTCTATGCTTCGCAGATGGACGACCGGAACAACAGCGTATACGTCTGGGCTGTCGCCGTTCAGGACAAGGGCTGCAAGATCCGCGTGCCGCGTACCGATGGCAAGGATACGAACGTGCCCAGCGGGATAACCTCCGGCACATTCGCGTCCAGTCTGGCAAAGACGGGGCCGGAAGCCTTCCGCTTCACCCTCCTCGTCTCCCGGGAGGACAGCGAGAAGAAGGTCACCTTTGAGCAGGACTATCTGGTGGACTTCGCCAGAGTGCTGACCTTGGCGAACATGTCGCTGTCGGTGGACGGCATGGAGACGGCGTACTATCCGGTGATCAAGGGCGAGGTCGCCGACTACGACGGCTTCTACTGGAAGCAGTATGACTATCAGACCACCGTCCTCGGCTCCGCCCAGGAGGCGGTGCTGACGGTGACACCCTTCGTCACGGGCTACAGTGTGCAGGTAAACGGCGGCCAGATCTACGCGCCGAAGGTGGATCCGGAGACCGGGGAAACGGCGGAGACCGTTACCGTCACGTTGCCGCTGGACGAGACGAAAAAGCAGGAGACCTTTACCCTGACCGCCTGCACCGCGGAGGGGCATCAGGCCCGCGCCTATACCCTGACGCTGAAAAAGGGCGCGCCTATTGACACCACCGTCACGATTCAGGATAAGGACACCAAACAAACCATTGACGGCGCGCTGGCCGCCGTGTACGAAATGCGCAGCGGTTCCCGCGTCTGGCCCAATGACGACGGCACGTTCTCGCTGGTGGAGGGCCTGACCTACACCTGCGTGGCCACCTGCTCCGGCTATGTGGGCGACACGCAGGAGATCGCCGCCGGCAAGGCGGAGGAGATCGTCATTTCGCTGGCCGCGGCTCCCGTCTCCAGCCACGGCGCAGGCGTCACCTCCAGCTGGCCCTCCTTCCGGGGCAATGACAACGCCAACGGCGTGGTGAACGCCAAGACCCCCACCTCCAGCGATACCGCCGTGCTCAGCTGGGCCAATAAGCTGGGCGACGGCTACAGCACCTCCGCGCTGGGCTGCCCCATTCTTATCGAGGAGGGCGGCGTGGAGTTCCTGATCGTCTACAGCGGCAGGACGTTGTACAAGGTGGAATCCGTCACCGGTACGGTGGTGGCCACCGGCGCCATGTGCGATACCTCCAGCTTCGCCATCACCTCCGCCACCTACGGCCCCGACTGCGGCATGCTGTTCGTGGCCCTCAGCAGCGGCACGGTGCAGGCCTTTGACGCCGCCACGCTGGAGTCCCTGTGGATCTATCGGGACGCGCTGGGCGGCCAGCCCAACTGTCCCCTGACCTACCATGACGGCTATGTGTATACCGGCTTCTGGAATCAGGAGCAGGAGAACGCCAATTTCGTCTGCCTGTCCGCCACCGACGAGGATCCCACCAGCGGCAGCGAGAAAAAGCTGGCCCGCTGGACGTATACCCGTATGGGCGGCTTCTACTGGGCGGGCGCGTATGTCTGCGATAACTATCTGCTGGTGGGCGCCGACGACGGACAGGATCGATCCTCCAGCGCCACCGGCGCGCTGCTGTGCCTTGACCCCTCCACCGGTGAAGAGCTGGATCGCTGGGACGGCCTGCGGGGCGACGTGCGCAGCTCCATCGCCAGAGACGGGGACGGACGCTTCTACTTCACCTCCAAGGGAGGGTATCTCTACTCCGCCGCCGTGACGCAGACGGCGGACGGCTGGAAGATCACGGATACGCGCTCCTGCGCCCTCAGCAACGGCAGCGGCGACCCGAGTACACCGGCCATGAGCACCTGTACGCCGGTGCTGTATAAGGGCCGGGCCTATATTGGCGTGTCCGGTACGTCTCAGTTCGGCGCGTATACCGGCCACAACATCACCGTGGTGGATCTGGATTCCATGAGTGTGCTCTACAGCGTGCCCACCAAGGGCTATCCCCAGACCTCCGGATTGCTGACCACCGCCTATGAATACCCCAGCGTCTACTTCTTTGACAACTTCACCCCCGGCACATTGCGGCTGCTGGAGGATACGGGAACGGCTCCCGGCAAAACCACCACCGAGACCTATCAGGAGGGCGGCAGCACCCGCACGGTGGAAACGGCCTACGCCCTGTTCACCCCCGCCAACGATCAGGCGCAGTACGCCATCTGCTCTCCCATTGCCGACAGCAAGGGCACGGTGTTCTTCAAGAACGACTCCGCCTATCTGATGGCGCTGACCAGCACCGTCGATAAGGTGGAGGTGACGCAGCTGCCGGATAAAATGAGCTACAACGAGGGCGAGGCCTTCGACCCCGCCGGCATGGAGCTGACCGTCTATTACACCAACGGCGAGAGCCGCGTTCTGCCGGTCAGCCGCACCATCAACGGCGTCAAGGTGACGTATTTCACCTACAGCGATACCGTCACCGCGGCGGACGACGGCTACTTTGAGCTGACCTACGTGCCCGTCATGTACCAGAGCGGCGCGGACGGCGAGCCTGTGATCCGGGCGGCCAAGACCGACATTCCCATCTCCGTCACCGGCAAGACCTATGACCGGGGCGATATCAACGGCGACGGCGCGGTGGATGTGTACGACCTGCAATACCTGTATGAGTACTGCTGCGACAACAGCACTATCACCGACAGGGCCACCCTCGCCCGGCTGGACGTCAACGGCGACGGCCTGACGAACATCTCGGACGTGGCGGCGCTGTACGATTTTCTGACGCAGGGCAGCTGGCCCGGGAGCGATACCTCCGCAGCCGTCCCTCAGACGATGGCTGCCAGCGGCGGCGGAACGGCCAGACTGCTGGGCAGCGCGTCCAGCGCCGGAGCCGTTGACCGTACTGCCCTGAAGGGAGTGACCGCCTCTCTGTCCTCCGCCCCGGCCAGAGCCGCCGTGAAGGGCGATATCAACGGCGACGGCGCGGTGGACGTGTACGACCTGCAATACCTGTATGAGTACTGCTGCGATAAGAACACCATCACCAACCCCGCCACCCTCGCCCGGCTGGACGTCAACGGCGACGGCAAGCAGGATATCGCGGACGCAGCGGCGCTGTACGGCTATCTGACCGAGGGCCAGTGGCCCGTTCCCCGCCACGCCATCACCGTAAAAAGCACCGCGCCCAAAACGGCGCAGGTGGAGCAGGGCGGGATGTATACCCTGTACATGAGCGATGTGTTCGACACCTGCCCGGACCGCGTCACCTACACGCTGTCCGGCGAGGGACTGAGCGAGCACACCAAGCTGGCCGCGGACGATAAGGGCGATTACCTGTCCTTCACCAACAGCAAGACAGGCGACTATCTCCTGACCATCACCGCCGTGTGCGGCGCCGACAGCGCGGTGCAGGCAGTCTATCACCTGACGGTTACCGTTACAAAGAGCGCCGCCGGAGACCCCGGCCAGTACGACTATGACGAGGAGAATGCCGACAGCGTGACCGTCTACGTCACCGTTTCCAACGACGGCGTACCCATCTACGGCGTCGACGGTACCCCCATAGCCCATCTGGAGGTGGAGGTGCCCTACTTCGATCTGGAGAGTCAGGGGCTTGCGGAGTTCTACCGTTACCACACCGAAAACGGCCAAGGCGGCGGCAGCTATATCGACAATGTGGTGGTGGAGCGGCCTACCGTTCTGCACCTGTATCTGTATCTGCTGGGCGTGTACTGCAAGGGCTATACCCCGGAGGAAGTAACCTCCGGCACGAAAAAGGTGGTCGACGGCCAGAACGACAGATACCGAGAGGTACATGACATTCTGGGAAAGCAGACGGCCAGCTGGCCCGGACCGGCGCTGACCATCAGCGGCTCCGCCACCAGCATGTACATGCCGAACTTCTGGGGCCACGATGAAAACCTCATGTACTACCGCAACCACGTATATCCCCTGATGGGGCCAGGTTGGGGCGCCACGGCGGACTACATTCTGCTGAGCAACGGCGATACCATTGACGTGGCACTGTTCAGCGACTGGAACTTCTGGAGCGACGGCGGCGCGTTCACCTGCTTTGACAAGGACGAATACACCGTCAAGGCCGGAGAAACGCTGACCTTCAACACCCGGAAGTACGAAACCAAATCCGTGGCCGACGGCGGCAGCGAGAGCTTCCAGTCTATCGCGGGCATGACGGTCTACCTCTACGACGATCAATGGACGCAGCTGACGGAGATCCCGGCAGACGAGAGCGGCGATGCTTTCCAGTACGTCGTCAACGAGAAACCCGGTACCTACTACCTGCTGGCGCTCGACGCCAACGCAGGCACCGAGGCCGCCCGCCTTGCCCCGGCCACTGCCCGCGTCCATGTGACGGCGGCGGGTTGACCCCCCACAACTGCATACCGGACGGCCCGCCCGGCGCACTGCGCCGGAGGCGGAATGGGGTGCAAATCCCCGCGAACAGGTCACTGTGAAGCCCAATTTGGGATCAGTCAGATACGCCCAGGGCCGTCCGGAAAAGCTCCTGCCTGCACCGGGACGCTGTCAAGTCGGCGATGACGATTTCGGCGGGAGCTTTCCTCGGAGTGCTTTCTGCCGAAAGGCTTTATATAGAGAAAAATCATAGAAAGGAACCAAAAACACATGAAAACAAGCAAACGGCTGCTTTCTCTGCTGCTGGCGCTGACCATGGTGCTGTCCCTGATGGGCAACCTGTCCGTAGCGGCGTTCGCGGAGGAAGTTACCCCCACTGTCGTCACAACCGACGGCAATGACCAACCCACCACCCCCGTCACCCCCGACGAGGGCCAGACCACCCCCGCCAACGCGGATAAGAGCGACGAGACCCCCGCTCCCGCCAACGGCGACGCGAACGCCGAGCCTGTGCCCGCCGAGGGCGAGGTCACGACCCCCGCTGTGGCTGTTCCCAAGCTGAAGGACGGCGTGTCCCCCACCGCCAGCGCCACCGTCCAGACCGGCACCGCCTATCTGCTCAGCGACCTGCAGGCGGGCAAGATCTTTGACGGCAAGGGCCTCACCTACGAGAACTACTATTATGAGCGCTCTGCCGACAACGGCCAGAGCTGGGGCGCCAGGCAGAAGTTCGAGGAGGCTCTCTTCGGCAGCACCCTGATCCAGCTCACCGAGACTGTGGCGGGCACGTATATCTACCGCTTCTATGCCTCCTTCGACGGCGAGAACTTCTCCACCGATACCTGGACGCTGACCCTGACCGTAGAGGACAACCCCACCATGAACTTCACCTTCTATGTGAGTCAGGACTATACCGGCAAGTACCCCGTCATCAAGCTGTATAACGTCACCAAGGACGCCGACGGCAACGAGGTGCTGGGCGACGAGCTCAAGGATGTGTTCCTGTACAGCAACTTCACCGATACCCTGCCTGAGGGCGAGGAGGAGTATGACCCCGCCATGGGCAAGCTGGACAGCACCAAATATCAGATATTCTACACCAAGCTGACGGCAGGACGCTATGCCTACCGTGCCTTTACCGATGACGGCAAGGCGCTGGGCGGCATGACGCTGAACCTGCCCACCGACAAGAACGTGGACGGCGGCGCTGGTGGCGGCAACAGCATCTATCTCCAGTGCAACTCCTTCTATACCAACAGCAAAAAGGCCGACAACACCTATTTCACTGCTGAGGAGTACCATGTCCGCGTGACCTGCCCCATCATGAAGTGCGACGCGGCCATGGGCGACCCCTATATCAAAGATAACTATACGTACTACCCCACCATGCTGTACGCGGCCGGCAACGCCTGCCTGTACAACACCTACGCCTATCCCGATATCGAAGGCTACATTTTCACCCAGAACATCAACCTGACCTTCACTGCCAGCTACAGAGCGGCTACTGCAAAAGTGCTGACCATCAACACCCGCATAGAGCTGACCGTCACCGTTCCCGCCGACGCCACCTTCGGCCTGTACTTCCAGTGGAACAACTTCAACACCACTGAGGTGGAGCCTGAGACGGAGTGGACGACCAGCGCGGACGGCAAGACCAAGACCGCCACCTACTTCATCTCCAAGAGCAATGGCAACTACACTTGGCGTCTCAGCGACGATACCCATGTGACCCAGGCGGGCTGGCTGGCCAGCCAGAGCGAGAGCGGCAAGCTGACCTTCTCCTTTGCCGAGAGCGCCGCCACGGATCGCGTTTCTCACGATTTCAGCAATCTGGGTACTCAGACCATCAACCGTGACGAGGCCGACCTACAGGTCAATCTGGATCCCAGCGGTTACAAGAGCTTCACCGGTGCCACCCGTGTCCGCGCCTACCGTCACTGGCAGCTCATCAACTCCGATGCCGGCAACATCATGGTGGAGCCTGACTTCCACTGGAACACCCTGACCGGCGATGCTGCGATCAGCCCCGTTAACGGCGGTAACGCCACCGCCAACTGGGCGGACGTTGCCCCCGGTACGCAGGATTCCATCATCGCCGTCTACTATGACAGCGTGGACGTGAACCCCAGCAATCACGGCAGCCACGGCGGCCTGTTCCCCGCCACCAGCCCTGAGCGTGTGGGCGTCATCGTGGTGGGCGGTACCGGCGTGACCCACGGCACCGCCGACGCGAAGGTGAAGTACAACATGGCTTCCGGCGTCACCACTACCCGCTCCGAGGATTGGGACTATAACTACGACACCTGGTTCTATGAGGCCAACGAGACGAACCCCGCGCTGGACTTCACCGTCAATGCCACCGGCAGCGTGAAGGTGGAATACGCGCTGGCTGCCACCGACAACAGCATGAACACCACCGTTTCCGGCTTCCAGTCCGTTTCCCCCGACGCTGACGGCAATTACGCCGTTCCTCTGGCTGGCTTCAACACCATCGGCAACGGCAAGGGCGGCACCGTTATCCTCAAGATGACTGACTCCACCGGTGTCAGCTACCGTCTGGTGCGCGTGGCCAAGGTCACCATCACCGCTGAAAATGTCTCCAACCCCGGCGAGAATATCATGCCCGGCGATCAGGTGAAGCTGAGCTTTGACGGCATGTACCGCGCCGTCAACAAGATCTCCGGCATCTTCAACCCCACCAACTTCAAGCCTACCTATTTCGCCGGTGAGACCAAGTACGAGGGTACGCTGGGCCAGTACCAGAAGATGGACAACGCCACCGTCACCGTCACCATCCCAGAGGATGTGACCTTCGCCGATGGCGCGGCCACCGCGCAGTACACCCTGACCAACGGCTACACCTACGGCTTCATGTACTCTGCCGCCAATCCCTTCGCTTTCCTGTATAGCATGACCGATACCGGCGTGGGCACCAACTTCAACGCCGTCACCGTCAACTACTACATGAACCACTATGCCGACGCTGCGGTCACGGTCTACCGCAAGGTGTTCTTTAACGTGGCGCTGCGTATCTCCGATGATGCCGGCAGCGTGCTGAACGGCGTGGCCGTCACCGTCACCGACAGCAGCGGCAAGGTCATGGAGCCCGGTGCAGACGGACACTTCCAGCTGGGCTACGGCACCTACCTGTACACCCTGCGTAAGGACGGCTATGCGGTGGAGCGCGGCAGCTTCTCGCTGGGCAGCGCCGATGCGGACAAGGTACAGGACGGCGTTCTGACCGTCATGGCCTCCATGCAGACCGTTGGCGCCGATCCCTGGGACGGCACGACCAAAACCGAGCCCCAGAAGGACGACAACGGCGTCTACCTCATCGGCACCGCCGCGGAGCTGGCCTGGTTTGCCGCCACGGACGGTAAAAGCAGCGCCAAGCTCACCGCCGATATTGAGCTGGCGGGCTTTGACTGGACACCGCTGCAGAAGCTCTACGGCACCTTGGACGGACAGGGTCACGTTATCCGCAACCTGTATATCAACAGCACCAACAATAATCTGGGCCTGATCGGCTTTCTGCAGGGCGGCGCCTCCGTCACGGGGCTGGGCATCACCGGCAGCGTGACCTGCACCAACAATACTAGATTTGCGCAGGCGGGCGGCATCGTGGGCAATATGCAGAACAATGCCTCCATCACCCGGTGCTATAGCGCCGTGAATGTCACCAGCAACAAGTATGCCGGCGGCATTGCGGGCTTCACCGCCACCGGCGCGGTCATCACCGACTGCTACGCCACCGGCACGATCCGCAGCAGCTCCGCCAATGAGTGCTATCTGGGCGGCATCTGCGGCTCCGGCTTCAGCAACACGGCGGGCGCCACGCTGACCAACTGCTACAGCATCGGTGATGTTACCGGCACCAGCGGCGCTGCCTCCTATCTGGGCGGCCTGTCCCCCGATAAGACCGAGGCACACTATGTGGACAACTGCTTCTATCTGGACGGCACCGTCAGCAAGGAAAGCTCCAAGTACGGCGTTACCGGTCTGGGCACCGCCAAGACCGTTGCCGAGATGAAGGCCGCCATTGAAGCCAACAAGAACCCCTTCAATCCCCAGATGCTGGCCGATCTGGCCGTTCGCGCACAGGAGATCGCCGACAAGGCCGCCGCCAAGAATGTTGACGACCTGATCGACGCCATCGGCGACGTGACCCTGACCGACGACTGCAAGGCCAAGATCGACGCTGCCCGTAAGGCTTACGACGCCCTGACCGACGCCCAGAAGGCGCTGGTCAGCAAGCTGGATATCCTGACCGACGCCGAGGCCAAGCTGGCCCGGCTGAAGAAGGAAGCTGCCGACAAGGCCGCCGTGGACGATGTGATCGCCAAGATCGACGCCATCGGCAAGGTGAAGCTGGACAAGGACAGCAAGGCCAAGATCACCGCCGCCCGCGCCGCTTACGACGCGCTGGACGACGAGCTGAAGGCGCAGGTCACCAACTACAACACCCTGCTGGCCGCCGAAAAGCGCTATCAGCAGCTGCGGGATAAGCAGAACGCCAACGACGGCTCCACCAGCGATTCCGCCGACGGCAAGACCGACAGCAAGACCGACGGCAAGAACGTCAAGTCCGGCAACACCGCCGACAACAGCCGCCTGACCCTGTGGCTGGGCGGCGTGGTGGTGTCCGCCGCCGCGCTGGCTCTGCTGGCCAGAAAGCGCCGTCAGGACGCGTAATTTCCCCAAAATCCCTGAAAACCCAACCGGAGGGAGCGGCTTTGCCGCTCCCTTCCATCGGAGGCGACCTATGAAACACCGTACCCCATGGAGCGCGGCCCTTTTGTGCTGGCTGCTGTGCCTTGCTCTGCTGACCGCCTGCGGCGGTTCCCCTGCCGAAACAGAGACGGCAGGCAGCTGCACCGTTTCCATCTCCTGCGCCACCATTCTGGACAATCTTGACCAGCTCAACGCCGCCAAGGCGGACTTCGTGCCCGATGACGGCGTGATCCTGCCGGAGACGGAGCTCTCCTTCACCGAGGGGGAGACGGCCTTTGACCTGCTCCAGCGGGTCTGCCGGGACAATGGCATCTCCATGGAGTCCAGCTGGTCGCCCCTGTATAAAACCGCCTATATCGAGGGCATCGCCAATCTCTACGAGTTCGACTGCGGCAAGCTGTCCGGCTGGATGTACAGCGTCAACGGGGAATTCCCCAACTACGGCTGCTCCGGCTACACCTTGCAGGACGGCGATGTGATCTGCTGGGTCTATACCTGCGATCTGGGCGAGGACGTAGGCGGCGGCTACGCCGCCGGCGGGGAATAACCACAGGAAAGCGGTACGCCAAAACGTACCGCTTTCCTTTTTCCCCCGACCATGCTATACTGTCAGAAAAGAGGTGTTGCCCATGAACCGCGCCCATCTGCGCGAAAAACTCCATCTGTCCGGCATCGACAGCGCCGCTGCCCAACTGGCCCGCCGCTATGCTCTGGGCTTTGAGGTCACGGCCTTCTGCATGGCGGCAGCGCTGGAGGACAGCGCCGCCGTGTCCGCTGCGGAAGCGGAAACGGCGGATATTGCCCGCCTGTGGCTCCACGCGCCCTTTGCCGAGCTGCATCCCTGCGCCATCGACCCGCTGGTGCGGGACATCGCGGTGAAGCGCTACCGCCAGACCATCGCCATGGCCCGGCGGCTGGGGATCCGCCGCATCGTTATCCACGACGGGTATGTCCCCTTCGTCTACTTTCCGGAGTGGTTTGTGGAGCAGTCGGTGCGCTTCTGGCGGGACTTTCTGCCGGAGGTGCCCCGGGACATGACCATCGCGCTGGAAAACGTCATGGACGACGGCCCGGATATGCTGGCGGCCATCATGGAGGGCGTAAACGATCCCCGGCTGGGGGTGTGCCTTGACGTGGGCCACGCCAACACCACCGTCAGCAAGACGCCGCCCCTGGACTGGATTGCCCCTCTGTCCCCATGGCTGCGGCACGTCCATATCCACAACAATTTCGGCGACTGGGATCTGCACAACCCGCTGGGCGAGGGCAATATCCCCATGGAGCAGGTGCTGGACGCCCTGCTGACGGCCTGTCCCACCGCCACCTTTACCATCGAAAACATGAACTGCGCCCCGTCTCTTGACTGGCTGGCGGCGCAGGGCTATCTGGGGGAGATCACACGATGACAGAACAGGAACTGCAAGCCTATATCGCGGCCATCCGCCCGGCGGATGAAGCCGCCATGACCGCCGCCCGCCGCCGTCAGGCGGAGTTGGCCAAGCCGCCGGGAAGTCTGGGCAAGCTGGAGGACATGGCTGTCCGCATGGCGGGCGTCACCGGCCAGGTCTGCCCGGAGGTGAATAAGTGCCGTGTGGCGGTGTTTGCCGCCGACAACGGCGTGGTGGCCGAGGGCGTGTCCTGCGCGCCCCAGTCCGTCACGGTGCAGCAGGCGGTGAACATGACCCGCCGCAAAACCGGCATGTCGGCGCTGGCCCAGACCTTCGGCGATGACGTGACGGTGTACGATGTGGGCATCGCCGTGGATGTGCCCTGCCCCGCCGTGGTGAACCGCAAGGTGCGCTATGGCACCGCCAACATGGCGGCGGAGCCCGCCATGACCCGTGCCGAAGCGCTTCAGGCGCTGGCGGTGGGCATGGAGGCCGCCGCGCAGGCGAAAGCTGACGGTATTTCGGTGCTGGGCATCGGCGAAATGGGCATCGGCAACACCACCACCAGCGCCGCCGTGCTCTCGGTGCTGCTGGACGCGGCGGTGGAGACTGTCACCGGCCGGGGCGGCGGCCTCACCGACGAGGGCTTTGACCGGAAGAAGCAGGTGCTGCGCCGCGCTTTGGCGCTGCACCGTCCCGACAAAAACGACGTGCTGGACGTGCTCCACAAGGTGGGCGGACTGGACATCGCCGCCATGACCGGCGCGTTTCTGGGCTGCGCCCACGAGGGGATCGCCGCCGCCGTGGACGGCTACATCTCCGTCGTCGCCGCTCTGTGCGCCGTGCATCTGTGCCCTGCCGCGGCGGATTACCTGTTCCTGTCCCACCAGTCCTACGAGCTGGGCTACGCCAGGGCGGCCCAGGCGCTGGGCCTGACGCCCTGCCTTGCGCTGGATATGCGTCTGGGGGAGGGCAGCGGCTGTCCCCTGCTGTTCCGGGTGCTGGAGGGTGCCTGCGGCGTAATGAAGAACATGGCCACCTTCTCCGAGGCCGCCATTCAGGACGACTATCTGGAGCCCATCCGCTCCGGCGACAGCTTTACGGTGGAAAAGGTATGAGAATTTTACTGATCGGCGGCAGCAAGAGCGGCAAAAGCACCGCCGCCCAGCACCTGTGCCGCCATCTGGCGGCGGGCGCTCCCCTCTACTACTGGGCCACCATGACGCCCCGTGACAGTGAGGATCACCAGCGTGTCCTGCGGCACGTTGCCGACCGGGAGGGCTGGGGCTTCCGGACTATCGAGCGCAGCACCGGCCTGACCGCCGCTCTGCCGGACATCGACAAACGCGGCGCGGTGCTGCTGGACAGCGTCACCGCCGCCTTGTCCGAGGCCATGTTCGGCCCGGAATTTGACGCCAACGCCGCGGAGACCGTGACGGCGGAGCTGCTGGCCGTCAGCCGTCACAGCGCCCACTTCGTCTGCGTCTGCGACGACCTGTGGCGGGGCGGCGAGGACTATCAAGACTGGACGGAGGTCTACGTCCGTGGCCTTGCCCAGGTGTGCCGCGCTCTGGCGGCGGAATTTGACGTGGTGTGCGACATGGCGGCGGGACTGCCCCGTGTGTGGAAGGGAGCGTGGCCCTTGTGAAGGATTGGATCTACGGCTTTTTCATGGCGTGGGGCATGTTTTTGGCCATCCCCTGTCCGCTGAAGCTATGGAACGAGAAGGCCCGCAGCAAAATGATCTGCTGCCTGCCCCTTGTGGGGCTGGTGGTGGGCGGTGTGTGGCTGCTGGCGGCGTATGTGGGGCGGTTTTTGCCCCAGAGCGCGGCAGGCTTGCTGATCGCCGCTGCCCCGTGGCTGGCCACGGGCTTTCTCCATCTGGACGGCTTCATGGACGTGTGCGACGCGGTGCTGAGCCGCCGCGACCTGCCACGACGGCAGGAGATATTGAAGGACTCCCACTGCGGCGCCTTCGCCGTGATCTCCATGGTGCTGCTGGCGCTGAGCCAGTGGAGCTTCGCCATGGCGCGGGAGGAGCTGCCTTTGCTGCCCCTGCTGGTGATCCCGGCGGCCAGTCGTGCCTGCGCGGCGCTGGCGGTGCTGACCCTGCGGCCCATGACCACCAGCCAGTACGCCGCCATGACCGGCCGAAAGACCCCCTATGTGGTCTTTGCTGCCCTTGTGATGGCGGCGGCGATCATCGTGCCGCTGGCGCTGTGGGGCAGCTTCGCCCCCTTGGCGGCGGCCGTGGGCTATTGGCTGGCGGTGTGGTACGCTGACCGGCAGCTGGGCGGCATGTCCGGCGACGTGTCGGGCTTCGCCCTGACGCTGGGCGAGCTGTGGGGCCTTGCGGTATTGACTTTGGTGAGGTGACGAGTATGGAATTGGTGATCGGCGGCGCGTTTCAGGGCAAGCTGACCTGGGCGCTCCGGCATTACGGCCTGACCATGGCCGACGTATGCGATCTGGCGGCGGGCGACCCGGTGCCGGGTAAGAAATGCTACTGGCACTTGGAGGCCCTGACCCGCCGCTGCGATAACGCGGAGCAGTACCTGCCTCTTTTTGAAAACGCGGTGGTCATCACCCGGGAGGTGGGCGGCGGCATCGTCCCCATGGACGGCGCGGAGCGGACGTGGCGTGAGGTACACGGCACGCTGGTGCAGCGTCTGGCCCGTGAGGCGGCCCATGTGACCCGGATATTATGCGGATTAACGGAGGAATTGAAATGATCTTGACCTTGATACGCCACGGCCAGACCGAGGGCAGTCTCCGCGACCTGTATTACGGCGCGGCGGATATCCCAGTGCTGCCGGAGTCTCTGGCGGAGCTGCATGCCCACGCCGCTCAGTACCCCACCGCGCCCCGGTATTTCACCAGCGGTCTGGTGCGGACGGAGCAGACCCTCCGCGCCATCTACGGCGACGTGCCCCACACGGCGCTGCCGGGGCTGCGGGAGATGGACTTCGGTGATTTCGAGATGCGCAGCTATGACCAGCTGAAGGACGACCCCGCCTTCCAGCACTGGATCACCGACAGCGAGCATCTCCCCTGCCCTAACGGCGAAAGCGCACCCCAGACCATGCAGCGCAACCGGAAGGCCATGGAGACGGTACTGGCGGAGGACACCGACGCGGTGTGCGTCGTCCACGGCGGCGTCATCGCCGGGTTCATGATGACGTGGTTCGGCGGCTTGCGGGTGGACTGGTACCGCAAGGCCGGCACCGGCTATCAGGTGACGTTTGAGGGCGGCATGCCCACCCGTTGGGTGCGTGTGCCGGAGGACATATAATGGACATTTCCGCCCTGCTGGGCGTGGAAAGGGGCGTCACCGCTCTCATTGGCGGCGGCGGTAAGACCACGCTTATGTGTACGCTGGCGGAGGAGCTGCGCCGCCGCGGCACGGTGGTGGTCACCACCTCCACCCAAATCCAAAGGCCGGAGCAGTACCCCGTGCTGCTGTCCGGCGGCGCTGCCGCCGTGTCCGCCGCGCTGGCGGCCCATGGTGCGGTGTGCGTGGCCAGCGAAACGGCGGAGGGCAAGCTGACCGCCCCGGCGCTGTCCTTTGAGACGCTGGCGCAGCTGGCGGACTTCGTGCTGGTGGAGGCCGACGGCGCCAAGCGCCTGCCCCTGAAGGCTCACGCCCCTCACGAGCCGGTGATCCCCCCCAACGCCCGCCAGACTATCTATGTGGTGGGAGCCGACGGCTTTGGCCGCCCCATCCGACAGATCTGTCACCGCCCGGAGCGTTACGCCGCCCTGTGCGGCGCGGCGGAGAACGATGTGGTCACCCCCGCGTTGGAAGCGGCGGTGCTCCGCGCCGAGGGCTATGCCGGCGGTTGGGTGTACGTCAATAAGGTGGAAACGCCGCAGGACTGGCGTAATGCGGAAGCGCTGGCGGCCCTTCTCCCCGGCAAGGTCGTAGCGGGGAGCTTGTGGGAGAGGCGGTATCGCACCATTTCGTAGGGCGGGCCCCGTGTGGCCCGCCGCACGATATCTGATGCACCATCAACGGCGGGGCACATTGGCCCCGCCCTACGGAGGTCTATCGATAGGCAGTTGTAGGGGCGGGGTTCTACCCCGCCCGTCGGTCGCGGAAAGCGTCTGCGCTTACCGGGTGGGAGGGGTAGAACTCCTCCCCTACGCACCGTTTACCGTACCTGTCTGTAGGGGCGAACGACTCTGTCCGCCCAAGGGAGTTTCGCGCCCCGGCGCGAGTCACTTTTGGCCGCTGTCCCAAAAGTGACCAAAAGGACAGCTTGAAACCCAGGTTTCAAGGCTTCCTACACGCTATATCCCTTGCAAATTTGTGACGTTGTACCGCGCGTTCACAGAACACGGTTGATATCGCAGCGTGTGACGCATCGACTTTCTTCTTGCGCCGTTGCCGCTCACGTTATCAACGGTAGAACCAAACGCACTGTTCGTCGCAGGTATCAGCGGCAGCGGCGCAGAAGCAGAGACAATCCTTTTGACGAAACGAAAAAGAAAATCTTGCGTGAACGTGTGGTAAGTACTTACAATTCTATATGCACCATAGCGCGCCCGGAAGTGAAGGAACCGGAGGTTCCTTCCGGTGCTTTTGCCTACTTTTGTCACTGTTGACAAAAGTAGGTCGCGCCGGAGCGCGAAA